>Ga0272442_10000874_pt1 | contig 47182 bp, 70 predicted proteins | sample SSMForm2O_FD_200262 | JGI IMG/M metagenome (GOLD analysis project Ga0272442, IMG submission 200262) | Marine sediment archaeal communities from Little Sippewissett salt marsh, Falmouth, MA, United States - SSM-Form-2O | ecosystem: Environmental > Aquatic > Marine > Wetlands > Sediment ...
TTCTTAAGGTAGAATCACTTATCTTATTATTCAAAAGAGAAACTCTAGCTTCAGCTTGTTTTACTTTGGCTTGATAAAGATTAACATTCTCTTGAGTAGGACCAGCTTTTTTCAATTCTAATTGATCCTGAGCTTTTTGCAAATTTACCTCAGCTGAAGCAACAGTAGCTTCTGCTGTATTAATATTAGTTTCATTAGTAATCTTAATTGTTGATATATTTTGCTGAGCTGCGATAACATTAGTATAAGCAGTATTAATATTAGTCTTTTGAGTATCTAAAGAAGTTTTATCAGTACTAGAAACGTCATCGCGATAAAAAGCTGTTTCTGTCATATTTCTAATAGTGGCTAAAGAATCTCTGACATTAGATAAAAGTGTTTTATATTCATTCAAACCATAATCAATACTATCATTATTACCAACCTTGGCTTGATAAAGATAAGTGTCTGCTTTGTCTAAATTACTTTCAATCAAGGACTTATTTTGAGCAACAATAATTGATTCCTGATCACTGCCAGTAAAATAACTTCTTTGAACATTAACTACCACATTAAAGGAATTATAAACCTTTAAATAAGCATCTTCTAGATCATCGACAGCGTCTTCATAGGCCTGATCTAAATCCTCTTCAGCATCAGCTTTAATATCTTCTAAACTCTGCTTAGCATTATCAAGAGTAATTTGAGCATTTAAAACATCAGTTTCTGCTATTTTTATCTCTTCAGAAGAAGAACCAGCTAAAAGCTTATCATAATCTGCTTTAGCTACATCAAGGGCTGCTTGAGCTTCAGAAAGCTCTATATACAATCGATCCATATCTAAACTAGCTAGAGATTGATTAGCTTCAACCAAATCCCCTACTTTTACAGAAACCTGATCTAATTTACCAGAATACTTAAAACTAAGATCTACTTGTTCAGAAACTTTAACCATTCCTGTTTCAGAAACTTCTTTATAAACATTACCCATCTTAGCCTCTTCAGTAATATACTCTACTCCATTACTACCAAGAAAAACCTTGTAAATAGTAAAAACAACCACAATAACAATAATAGTTACTATAACTGCCTTGCTTTTAAGCTTACCTAATATTTTCATATTAATTTATTAATAGAAGATAAATCTTCATATTGTTTTATTTATTTAATATTGTGTTCACCTTAACACTTTTTTAAGCTATTGACAATACAAGAAAATGATTTAATATCTTAATTAGTACCTTAAAAAAGGAGGTAAAAATGAAGATTAGAAAAAGAATAATAATAACACGAGGAATAAGAGATAAAAACCTAGTTTTTCTTTATCCTATAAATACAAAGTTCACCTGTATAAAAACTCAAGGAATAAAAGAATGGATTCCTCAATCAGGAACTCGCTCTATTTATCTTTTTGAATGTCAAATATTCAAAGACATATTCGGATGGATTCCAGAAATAGGATCAAAACAGGAAATATATTTTACCTCAATTTAAAAAACCCTGTAATCCACAGGGTTTTTATTAAAAATCATAATATATAATATATGCCTAAAACTAACAGAATAATTGCTTCTAATAAAGTAATCCAAACAACCACTTTGCTAGAAGAAAGCCAAATCTTCATGGTAAAGAAAGCAATCAAAAAAACAATAATTTCATCCAACATGTAAAATACAAGAAATAAGGAAATATACATTAAATAAGAAAAAGTAGAAAGTCCTGACTGAGCTAAAACTCCAGCAAAAGCCACGGGCACTACAGCAGAACAAGGAAACTCAATAATAGTAATAAGAGCAGCAAATCCTAAAATAGCTAATAATAACAAGAATATATTATTCCTATTCATCATTTCCTGAAACCTAGCAGAAAACTTTGACATTAAGTTCTGACCCGGAGTTATGCCACAAGTAGGTCCGTATTTTCTAAAATTAAGAAACTGCTTAAAGAAATAAAAAGCTCCGCCAATACCTATTATTCCTATTACTATTTCCATTATCCTTATATAAGGAACAAGTAAAGAGAAAATCTGATACCAAATAACTATTAATAAGCCGTAAACAAAAGCAGTAGTAATAATAAACAACCCTCCAAAAACTAGAGTCTTTCTCCTAGAACGCATAGCTAGAACTAGTCCCAGAATAAGAACCAAAGCTCCTAAGGAACAAACATTGAAACCATCTAAAGATCCTAAAACAACAGCTAAAACAGGCAAAGAATAGTCTTTAATATTAATTTTACCAATAATGGGAAGTTCTATTTCTCCTTCTAGATTAACAATACTAGTACTTCCCTGTGTTCCATTAATCTGACACTCTTCAATACACTCTTCTATGTTCTTAGCAATATCATCACTAAACCCTACAAAATATTTATTATTAGTAAAGGTAACTGGAACCATCCCATACTGATCATAAGAAACATTATAATCTTTATAAAGCTGTTTTAATAAGTCAATATTATCTCTATTAGCAACAGAATATCTATTAATAGTAATTTCTGGATATTCTTGTTGTAATTCATCTAAAAACTTTTCCTCTTTAGCACAATGAGGACAAGTAGGACTATAAAAGAAATCTATTTTAACAACGCTTTCAGCTGAAACTAAGATAGGAAAAAATAATAACAAAAATATAAGTTTCTTCGATTTATTTATAAAGAAAGTATTAGCTTTCATATAAATAATAATAACATAAAAAAAGCGCTATTTAAAGCGCTTTATTCAAAATCTAAGACCGCATCGTCTTCAAAAATCTTACCCTTTTCAGGATTATCAAATAAAAACTTAGCAGCGTTAACAGCTATTTCAGCCAAAAGATCAAGATCATATTTATCAACATTATCAATAACTAAGGCTGAAGACTCAGAGCCATCTATATTTATACCAAGATTATCGCTATAGGAAAGAATAGTCCCCACAACAAAAGAAAGATTACTCTTAGTATAAAGTTTTAAATTTTTCTGAAAAACATCTTCAAACTCGTTGGTAAAATCGACTATTACATCTGGCCTTTTCTCTTTAATAATCATCTCGTGACTCTCGGGAGGAACTAAATTAATAATTGTTTCTCCAACCTTTATAGTTCCATTATTCTGACCTAAGGTAAATTTAATAAGATTTGTGTCATGGTTTTTTATAACCTCTAGAGCGGTCTTGTAACCCAATTCTGTGCTTAATCCTACAACCATTACATCTATCATAATAATATCTCCCTAAACTGAATTTATTAAATTTTAAAACAACTTTAATGTTTTATACATTAAAGTAAATAAAAAAGCAAATTTTAAGACAATACGAAATTATTAATCACCAAACCAAAATCATAGCCCAATGATTCAGCTGCTTTTCTACATAAAACCATTCTTTCAGTAAATATCTCAAAATATTCTATAACTGGAACAAACTTAGTATCTATCTTTAAATTAAGAATTATTCTCTTTTTATTAATCTTTACCTCACTAGACTTAGTAGCATAGTTAACTCTATCATGAATATCTGATTTTATCTTATCCATTGACCTAACTGTTACTCTAGATCTATGAACATCTGACTTATCAGCTAAAATAACAACAGCCGAAATCGGACTAGTTAAAGCCAGCTCTCTAACTTTCTCATCATGATAGGAAATAGCCTGCATTATTAAGGTTAATTCATCGGCTGGCATTTCATCTTTAAAAACCTGATGAAATAAAATAGCGGCCAAGTAATTATGAAATGGCCGACCAACAAAATTACCCATATCATGGCAAAAAGCAGCTATAGCAGAAAGTTCTTGCTCTCTTTGACTAAGACCTATCTTTTTAGCAATATCCTTGGCTCTTTTAGAAACTATTTCTGAATGCCTCAAACCATGATCAGTATAAGCTAATTCAGATAAAGCTTCTTCAGTTCTTTTAATAAACTGCAGAATATGCGGATTTTTCTTAACTTCTTTTAATGTAATCATTATTTAATATATCCTCTAAATTAATCCTATTAATTTAGTATATCAGGATTGCCAAAGCTTGTGAATATTACAATATATTCTAGCTGAAACATTATCGCCTGATATATTAAACTCTGCCTTAGGTTCCTCTCCCAGAACTAAGAATCTTTTGAAGGAATTGCCATCAACATTAAGTTCTATCCATTCAATATAGTGTTCTTGCTCCATAGGATGAGGAGCAGAGCCAACCTTAACTATTGTTTTATTACCTGTTTTTTCTATAACTGGAACATGTTTTTCCATTCCTTCATCTTCTTTTTTCTCTTCTAATAATTCCATTGGCTGATTACAACAAACTAATTGGCCTGCCCCATTATGAAGCACTTCAATAACATTACCACAAACATTACACTTATATATTTGTTTGTTATTTGTCATGAAGTTAATTCTTCTATTTCTTTTCTACCTTCTTCGTGCTCAGCAACTTGTTCCGCATCTATTTTAAGAAGCATTGTTTCAAACTCAGCAATATGAGTTTTCTCTTCTTTAGCAATATCAAGAAGAACTTTTCTAATATTTTGATCCTCTGTCATGGAAGCCATTTGTTCATAGAAATTAACAGCATCTAATTCGGCAATCATTCCGGCTCTTAGAATCTCCCTATCAACATTCTCCTTGTTTGTTTTACTAATATCAATTGGTAATTGAGATAACATAAAAACTATCTAAATTAAAAACTACTAACGACCTTTATTTTTCTACACTCTTGGCAAAAAGGACAATAATCACAAAAACTTTTCCTAGCTCTTTCCTCGTGTTCAGCATCATATTCCTGATTAGAGATCCAGTTATCAAACTCTACCTTACAGGTAACACATTCTTTTTTATTTTTAGGATAATCCTTTTTGTACATAAACCTTTCTTTCTTTAAATTCCCTTCTTTTGCCTTCATGCCATTGATCCACTGGTCTAAGGTAGCCAACTACTCTAGAATAGACCTCGCATTTTCTAAAATTAGCTAAAGAAGGATTCTTTTTATAACATTTTTGACACTTATAAATTGTAATCTTTTCTCCTTTATCATTATAAACTAAAGTAACCCTCTTATTAATCTTCTTCCCACAATCATGACAAACATTTTTTACATTTTCCATAAAAGTATATTTTATAACTATTAATTTTACCAACCTTTAATTTTTTATTCTTAAGAAAATCACATTTATCACAAACATCAAAAACGTCATAAACTTTATTACATTGTTCACAGATAAAATGAGCGTGCACAGAAGTATCAGCATCAAAATGAGCTGTTCCTTTAACCGGAATTATTCTAACTAAATCCTTATCATTAAAATTATTTAATATCCTATAAACAGTAGCCTGACTTATCTGAGGAAGTTTTTTTTGAACCTCATGATAAACCTGCTCAGCAGTAGGATGAGTTTTAACGCTTTTTAGATAATCTAAGGTTATTTTCTTTTGACAGGTAAGTCTTTCCATAATGATAATTATTCCTAATTACATTTTATTATCATCAAGAACCTTTGTCAACTGTGGAAAAAGCCCGAGATCATTCCCGGGCTTTATTTATAGCGTCTATTAGAGATTTAGCAAAAACAAGAATAATACTATTTCCTAATCCTGAACCTTCTGCTCCAGGAAGAAAAACTGATGAAGCAGCATGATCAAGAGTAATCCCATCCCCCTCTCTCTGAACTACTCTATAAGAAAGTTTAGTTTTTTCTAAGGACGGAAATAATTTTAACATAGCTGAACTTATAGCTTTTATACAACTTTCCCCCATTCCAGAAGACCTAACTTCTTGATTATCAATAGTTAATTCTACAGAAGCGCTAAAACTTTGCTCCTTTCCATTACAATCTCCACTAATAGACATTCTTTTTAGTTCTACCATTATATTATCCTTTCAATTTTTAAAGTGCTAATAAAAAAGCCTTCTCGCTAGAAGGCCAATAAAACAACAAAAACCTTCCAGCTTAAGGCAAGAGCAATAAAAGGTTTAAATTGTTTAGTACTATACTCATTTTTTTAATAAGACTTGTTCTTAATATTAATCTTAAGCAAACAAAACTATGTGTCAAGCAATATTTTAGCCTGTTTAATCAAACTATCAGGAACTTTAATATTTTTATCTAAAAGATCTTTAACCAACATCATTTTCTTTTCAACTAAAATAGAAGCTAAATGTTTCTTCAAACCAGGAAGAATGGTAATAGGATATAGCTTCTGACTCTCTATAAGATGTTCTAGGCCTTTATTAGGATATCTCCAACCTAAAAGATCTACACCTACGCATTTACAATATTTAATGGTTTTACTAGTAAACTTATTATTAGTAACTAAAATACTCTTAATATTTTTCTTATTATTCTTAATATCTAAATATCTAGCATAGTTAGCTAAAGCATCTCTAGAATGAACCTTACCATCAGATAAATTACGATACTTACACTCTCCAATATAGGTAATGCCATCTTTTTCAGCTACAAAGTCTATTTCATGAACACAGCATTTTCCAACTACTTGCTGATTAAGTTTCACCTTATATCCTTGCAAAGACAATATCTCTGCTATGTATCTCTCAAAAGGAAAACCAGTAGGACCCAACTTCCTTATAGCCTTTTTTAAGCTAAATCTCAGAGAGCTCTTTTTATTAAGTAGTCTCTTAACCTCCTTATATATTTCTTCTGTTTTAATATTAGGATAAATCTTAGTTTCAATCTCCTGGCTTATTTTTCTAGCTAAATCATTAGAAGCCCCAGCTCTTTTAGCTGATTTATAGACCTTTTGAGAAGAAAAATCTTCTAAATTACCATCGAATTTAATAACTTTCATTTAAATGCAGGGCAAATCTCTTTAAAATCACAATGATTACAGAGACTATCCGGATTAGGAGGAAACTCTTTAGTTTCTCTTATTTTTTTAATCTTATTAATAATTTTATCTTTTATAATTTTAGTGTCAGAATCAGAAACATTAAAATCTTGAATCTTTTTATCGTTTAAATAATAATAACTAACTTGATTAACCTTTTTATTAAAATTAAGTTCAGCTAATAATTTATAAAACTCTAATTGAGAAAAACCATTCTTACTCTTACCTGTTTTAAAATCAACTACTCTTAAACCATTTTTAATCTTATCAATCCTATCAAACTTGCCAGATATAGAAATATCAGCAAACAAAGGCTTTATCATCTTCTCATAATCTTCAAAAGAATCCTTTATTGTCTTTATTGGAAAATAGAATAAATCCAAACCCTCATCCATATCATAAAAATTATGCAATAAATGAAGACAATCCATATAAATTTTTCTCTCATGCTTTAAATCTTTGAAACCTCCGACCTCTCCAAGAGGAGGTTTCTTATAAACATCTATTTCTGAAAACCAGGCTTTTTCTAAACACTTTTTAAGATTGTTAAATGTTTTACTCTTAGAATGATAAAATAAAGTTATTGCTCCATGAACGGCTGATCCTTTTGTTTTATAATCTCGGGGTTTTAAGAAATCCTTCTTATTAATCTCTGGATCAAGATAATTAAAATAATACTGCTGTTTACATTTATCAAACAAGCTTATTTTAGAATAAGAATATATTCTACTGAAATCAATCATTTATTAAATCCTCCTATATTTCTAAAAACAAAATATGAATAAAGAACAGATATTAAAGCTGCTCCAACAGCAGAAATTAAAAGAATGTAAACAGCATGATTAACAAAAATTAAACCCAAGAAAGTAATTATTCCAGCTAAAATATATAGTTTACCAGCTAAAACATGAGTCTTATCCCAAACCTTTTCTGAATGAATAGTCCAGGGAGTTTTAACACCAACAAAGTAATTCTTTTTAATTTTAGGCAAAAATATACCCATAACAATAAAAAGAAGAGATATAGCTGGAATTATAAAGTAATTAATATTTATATTGGCACCTAATAAAGTATACAAATAGAGACTTAAAAAAAATACAATTAAAATTAATCTTAACCAAAAGTAAGGTAGAGCAAATTTAGAATAATTCCTTCTTAAGGGATCAATAAAAGGAATAAAGGTCATTAAGATGTAGACAATTAAAGTCAAACAAGGAAAGAACCAAATAGCAAAATCCTTACTACTCCAATCATCTATTTCTCCTTGAGCATTCCAATGAGAAGGAACCTGATCAGGAAGTTGAGGATAATAAAAAATCCCTATAATAAAACAAGCAATAATTAACATTAAAGGAATAAGTTCTTTTTTAGTTAAAATTCTATTGGCCATTTTGGTTTGAATTTATTGTTAGTTAATCTAACCTTTTTAATTTTTCCTATTATAAAAGAATCACAATGATCATCTTTACTATTAACAGTATAAGCATTAAATATATGACCTGGACTTATTCTATCTCCCCCATAAACTAAATGCTCTCCTCCAATATCTAAAGATAAACTATATGGTTCTACTTCTCTCCATCCTTCTTTAGTGTTCTCTGTTTGAGGATAATATATTTCTATTGTTTCCATTCTCTTGGCGGCTTTAGCAATAATATCTATTATTTCCATTATCTTATCATAACAAAAAACCGCCCTTTTGGCGATCTTTTTTAAAACTTTGTTATACTGCTCTAGAACCAAGTATTTAAAGGTAAATTAGGGGTATTTATAGTGTTTCAAATAACGCCTCTCGGTCTTTCCTATTTTTTCTTAATTTTAAACTTTTTCTTATGAATAATTTCTAGCATTTCAATTGTATTTGTAATAGAAAAATTATCAGTAATTTTTAAGACCAATCTATCTTTATATTTATTTAATAAAGGTGTCAAAAATTCGTCTCCCCAAGAAGGAGAAAAGGTTGATATGTTTTCAAAACTTACTTCTATTTTTTCCTTTTTTTTGATATTTCTTAATAATGCCTGGCAAGCCAAAGCCGCTTCTTTTCCTGCTTGACGAGATAAAAGTGTTGTTCCAAATTTTTCTAATTTTATAATCATATTGATTTTAATAAGTAATTAACGCCAGACAACCGTTAATATTAATTGATGCTTTTTGCATATTAATGTCTTGATTGCCCCCTTTTAAAATTAATTTTGCATTTCCTGTCTGAAATATCAAATTAATTGGGTATTTAGATATAATTCTTCTGACATATTTTAGTCCATTTCCACGAGCTTCGGGTTTTCTCCCTGAAATAATTTCTGTAAAGGCAGTTAACAAAGCTTCTTTGTGATTTTTAAGCTTTGGCTTAACTTCTTTCAAAGTTCTTAAAATCCCTACCCCTCTGTCTGCTAAAATAATTTGTTTTTTACTTAAATCATATCCAAAAAATATTCCTGGAATATCTGGCCACTGTCCTAAATTATGATCAAAGGAATTATTTCCAATTTCGCCGGCAATTGAAGTTAATAAAGGGGATATTTTTTTATCCTTATCTCTTTGATTCACAAGAATTTCCATTTTTGACACTCTTGCTTGAAAGATATCACTATTCTTGCAATAAAATTCTTCTGGAAATTCCTCTTTAAAACTTACCCAATTTTGAGCAAGTTTAAATAAATCAAAATCTATGTTTTTTAAATCTCTTTTAAAAATTATAAAATTGCGACCCATTTTCTGTGCCTTAATTTCTCCCTTCTTAATTTTATTAAAAACAGCTATTCTGCTTATTTTCAATATTTTTGCTAATTCAGCTGTTGTATAAAAATCTTTTGATTTCATAGATATCTCTTTATTTTATCTCATCTTAACATATGTTAACTAGCCCTGTCAAGATTATTTTGACAAGTTTCGGCTTTTAGTTCGGTATAAATAAAATTAAAAAATACCATCCTCGGTCTAGAACCAAATATTTAAAGGTAAATTAAGGATATTTATAGTGTCTCAAAATAGGCCTCTCGGTCTCTTGAACCATGCACTAGACGGCTGCCATTCTCGGTCTAGAACCAAATATTTAAAGGTAAATTAAGGGTATTTTCAGTGTCTCAAAATAGGCCTCTCGGTCTGTCTCATTTTCCCTTATTTTAAGCTAAAATGAGACAAATGAGACACAGGTCAATGATGTGTCTCATTTGTCTAAAAAGCAAACTCATATTAAAAGATAAAAAGATATACCTTGAAAAATAAAAAAAGCCTGATGTAAAATCCAGGCTTGTTTTTTTATGGTATGGTCTCGTCTAACCTTATAGAGTTAGCCACGCTAGCTCACTTCGATTAGATTCCCCACTCAGGTATCCATAAAATACCGTCCGATATCAACCCTCGGTAGCCGGGTTTTGCAGGAACCTCTGTTTAGCCCTTTCTTGAACTGCCGTCCATATTTCAGCAGAGATCCAGGGCGTTTTATTCTCACGCTGGATTTTCTTTGCTGCCTTTTCGAGAGTATCATCCAACCACCAAGGTAGTGGATTTTTGAATTTCTCGGAAAGTAATAAGCGCCAGTTCTCTAGAGCACAGGTCGTTGCTGCTAGACTTAACTCATCAATTTTTTGTTTAAATTGATTATCCAGATCTTCAATTAGAGAATATAGTTTATCACTATTTATCCCTAATAGCTTTGTATCTGGATCTGTTTCGTCTGCTGCTATATAGACCTGTCCAATCGCCTCGATTATAGCTGCGATTGTCTCTCGGTAGTCTAAGAGATCGACACAGAGACTTTCTGCCTCGAGACCCACTGATTCATCAATAAGTTCTTCCAGTCTTACTAGATCAGACTTGATTTCGGAGATAAATTCTATCAACTCTGAAATCGCTGCGTTAGCAATTGCTGGTGTAAAAGCTTGGAAGATCTTATCAGACACAGGGATACCCCAACGAAAGCATTTACCTACAGCTGTTACTAAATAGAACGCTGTTTTGGTATCACTATCATGCTGAGATAACCTATTTGCTGCATCTTGAAGCATATCAGCCCAGAGTTTCCGCTGAGACTCTATCAGATCATGCATAGCATATATTCCTTTCTATACTGTCATGGCTCGACCTTCTAAAGGTAGTCGACACCCTTTAAATTCAATGTACAAATCTGATTTCGCTCTTTTGAGCTCTTCAGCAGAAATACACATTTCTGGATCAGAGGAAGTTTTTAATGAGAACTTCCAAACTCTTAAAGAACCGATTAGACCTCCTTTCTTTAAAGATTTTCAAAATCTTTTCTAGCCTCTTTTGCTAAAGATATATCCTCTCGAAGTTGTTCTTCAGAATCACAATGACTGGAAAGATATCTTTCCTGATTTTCTTCTTCAGTATTTCGCAATACTTCCTCGAAAAACTCATGCAATTCTTTGGGATCAATACCCATTTCTTTTGCGGCTCGAGAAAATAATTCGGGTTCAGATTCTTCGATGTTTAAACCCAACAAAGGAAAATCAATATCGTTCGGATATTCTTCTTTTTCCTCTTCTTTTTCATTCCACATTTCAACCATTTCTTCAATCTCGATCATGCGTTCTTTAGTCAACATTTTTATACTCCTTATATTTTAATTGCTTGAAAGATCAATCTGTTTCGTCTTCTTAGACTCATCAGGTAAGACACATCTTACGACAGATGGGTAGTTACGCTACCCTCGTTCATCTTTTTAGGGATAGATGAATCCTTCTACAAGAAATAAGCTTAATCAGCATTATCATATTGCCTAAGGGCTCTTTCTTGCAGACGCTGCATCCACAAAGGAGGTTCCTGTGCATCAGAATCAAGAAGATTGGCATCAGGATCTAAACTAGATCCACAATGGATACAACCCCAATCGACTCTAAACACATGCGGTTCACAATTAGGGTCTAAACAACATCCCCTAAAGAGAAATTGCGGAAGACCACATTTAGGACACATTAACCAATCTTTTTTCTCTAAAGACTTAGGAATCACAAATTCCGCTACATCATCTGCTTCCAAGACTTCAATCTCTATATTATTATCCATTATAGATCTCCTTTAAAAAGATTCATATTGAATTTTATGTGCTATTGCTATTATAACATAGAAAACTACTTTTTGTCAACAGTTCCGTACTCTTATATAAAAAGACCCTGTTTTTTTAATAACAAGGTCTCGTTGTTTGGCTATGGCTTCGATTGAGATAATAGTTATATCTCTTTTCGAAAACCTTTTCGCTGGTTTTTTAGGATCATTTTGAGTTTTCATGAAAATTCCTTTCTTAAAGAAGTGGTCTTTCTCCATTCCATGCTCTGGAAAGATTCTGTCGGAAGACTGTTTCCCTTAGAAAACGTCTTCTTAACTCATTAGGAGAAAACAATAATTCTTGAAACAAAACCCAATGTTCATCAGGCAGATCATTCCATAAAATTCGGAATATTTGCCAAGTTGATAAAGTTCTATTACCTCTCATTTTCTAATCCTTTCAGATAAAACGTGAAGAATCTATTATTTATTATCACCTATATTATACCATATTATTCTATATTTTGTCAATAGCGGAGCTAGATTGAATAAAAAAGGACGACAAGTGCCGTCCTTTATAAATATTAATTTCCTATCTGCTAATTGCTTTCGATTTCCTTAAGATTTTTCTTATAACTCTCTAGTCGATGAGGGTGACTAGACCCATTAAAACATCTTGGGCAATTCCTAGAGCTATGTTCATCGGGCATAAAGGAAACTCCACAAACTCGACAGTATCGAGATTGATTCATAGCCATAGCTATACCACTTTCCTGGCAAACTGCACAACGATACACTTTAGCAAATAACACTAACGACATTCCTTCTGGCCGGACTATCTTTTGTCCGCACTGAACGCAATAACAAATATTCTGATGAGGAAGAATTGGCTTTGGTTTATTTTCCTCTGCCCTCTCAACCATTTCACGCTTGTATACATCAAGAGAAGTTAAACTACCAAGATCTAATAAACGTGATAAAGCTGTTTCATCAGATAAAACCATAAGGATTTTTCTTTCTTCGCAGCCTTCTAATGCAGCGAACAAAATGATACATTCTTGACCTCTTTTTATCACCTTTCCAGTAACATCACAGTTTCTTCTCTTTCCTCTCCATACAAGTTTCTGAGGAGGCAACGTCCACATAAAATCATGCCTACATGTTAACTCGTTGCCAATCTTATTATAAACTTTTTCTTGAACAGCAGATAAATTAATAGTACTCATAATATTCTCCTTTCTCAACGGTGTCTCGTTATTAAGGCAGACTGCTCCAGTTTTTCTAAAGAACCACTCTTTAGAAAAGGATCGCACTGCCACCGTTGTATGAAATGTACTATTGCTAGTATAACATAAAATCGTATATTCTGTCAATATCTATTGACAATTTATAATAATATGATATAATGATAATAATAAACCGTAGATTATTTTTAATTAGAAAGGGATTTATTATGGATTCAGATAGATGTCAGGCATGCGGTTCAATACTCGAGTGCAGTATCTGTGGCAATTGCGCATTCGAAGAAGATTTCGACGACCCAAAGACGTATGACGTCGAAGAGGGTAAGAAGGAAGCCGCTAAGACAAGAGCCGAACTAGAGGAACATGAAAGAAAACACCCAAGTATAAAGGGAAAAGATGGTATATTTCGTAGGATAAAGTGATAAAAATCAATTTTCCCACGAAAAACATTAAGGCTTTACGCAAATAAAGCCTTTTTTATTTTTTATAAAAAAATCGCCTATTTGGCGATTTCTGAGGCCTCTCGGTCTCACTAGCCTGCTGCCATCCTCGGTCTAGAACCAAGTATTTAAGGGTAAATTAAGGGTATTCTTAGTGTCTTAAAATAGGCCTCTCGGTCTGTCTTGTTTTATTATGTTTCGCCCTGAATCAACAATAATTTTATTAAGGATTTATTGATTCAGTATGCGGATCTGGATCAACATATTCTGAGTTCGAAAAATGATTTAAACATCCATCAACATTACTCTGTTTCCCCAAATATTCTATGTTGCATAAAGAAACATCCCCTGAATGAAAGACAATTCTCTGTCTGCACAAATATATATAATATGGAGATACTATATTTTCACAGACGCTATCATCAATTATCTCTTCGTGTTGGTCTACAAAATAGAAAATACAATAATCAACTTTTCTGGTCTCTTCATTAATATAATCCACCTCATCTTTTGGGACATTAGAATGAACCTCTGGGTTAAAAAAGCTTCCTTCATCCTTCAATTTAAAACAATCATCTATACTGATTATCGGTTCTGACGGAGGCACACAAAAAGGAATTGCCCCATCACACATAGCCATAATTGGACCTTTGTAATTATCGGGACAACTATTGTTTTCTGCCATTTTATATCCATATTCTTCCATAACTACAACACTTTCCAAGCAACAGTCTCTTATGCTTTTTGAAACACTATCCTTATAACAATATTTATTTCTTAAATTGTCATAATAATCACTAGATGATTCTGTGGTAAATTTAGGCCAATATATATAACCTAATAGAATAAGACCTATAGATATAGTAAATACTATAAGGACTATTATTATAGCTATAGGAATAGATATGGCTTTATTCATATAAATATATAGATTTAATTTATCTTTATTTATTATATCATAAATCAAATAAAAAGAGACCCTTCTCGGTCTCTTGAACTATGCACTAGACGGCTGGGCAGATAGGACTCGAACTTGAATTAATCTTAAACATAAGAAGTCTAATTATAGAAAATACACATTACCGATCTACTATTAACAAAAAAACCGCCCAAAAGGCGATTTTATTGTTATTTAGCCATCATCAAAATAACCTGTATGACAGCTACTGTTAACTGGAGAATACCCATTATTATAAGGGCACCAGTCATAAATATTTTTAATTCTGAACTTTTTTTCATGATTTTATTAATAAGATTACTTTTATAATAGTTAATAAAAACTCAAAGAATGATATTATTATAAAGGCTCCGGTAAAAAATACGATTATTTCTTCTTTTCTAGTCATAAGGCACTTCTAGAACACTAGAATTAGTTACCTTATTTTCATACCAATTTATTACCTGATCTATACCAATAATATAACCTAAGCTTTCTGCCTGACCTGATATGGTCCAAGTAGGAACTCCTATTAACTCGTTATTACTATTTAAAGCAGAGCCCCCAGAATTACCAGAATCAATCTTAGCATCTGTTTTAATAACAAAATCACCGACCTTTCCACTAACTATTCCCTCAGTAAAAGTAAAAGTATCTGCTCCTATGCCTGGATAACCAGCCACAGCCACATAATCTCCCGGTGCTAATTCACTAGAATAACCCATTTCTAAAAAAGGAAAACTGTCGGGTAAAGAATCTGGAGCTTCTTCACATTCCTGACAAACATCATTTATTTGTAGAACAGCCACATCAAAATCAAAATCATAACTATCTCCAGTAGAAGGAGAATAAGCTATAACATTAGCTGTATATTTAAAAACAGGTGGTTTAGCAATATTATCTGTTATAGCAACATAACAAGTAGGCCAAGATCTAATAACTGTCCAGTCGTAATTAGAAATAACATGTCTATTAGTTATTATTAATCCTTGAGAATTGATAATAGTACCTGAACCCTGACTAATAAAACCGTTGTAACCATAATCATCATCGGGACACCAGAGCTGAACAATAGCATTAATCTGTTCTTTGTTTAAAGAAACAGAAGTCCTGCCACCAGGAAAAGGAACCTTTTGGTTATTTTCTAAATCTTTAAGCTTCTGCTCTAGCTCTTTTATCCTCTCATTAGTAGCATCTTCTTGAGCAACCTTATCATCATTAGAGTGAGTAACCCTATAAAAAAGCCAACCTAATTTACCTTGCTCATAAAGTACTAAAGCTGTCACCTCTAAAGACAAAACTAAAACAAGAACTACTAGAATTATTATTTGAAGCTTTACTTTCATATTATTTAATTATATAAACATTGAATATAAAATTCAATATTTAAGGCAAATTAAAATATTAAAAATATTTTAATTTATTATATCTCAACAAAAAACCCCTGCCAAGCAGGGATTTTTTTATTCACATTCAGCTTGAGCTTGTTCGTATTGATCTATAAGCTCTCCAGCTATATCTATTGGTAGATCACATCTATCTTTTAGCCCAAGTTTTTGACACTCTTCATTCCATTTTATTTCTAATTCTGCTTCAGCAACTTCTAAACAGCCTTCAGTAACCACTACTTTCACTTGATCCCTAGCTCTATTAATGGCTTGTTTAGCAAAATCAGTGTCAGATTTCTTTACTGCTTCAAACCTAGATACAGAAGCTTTAATTTGTTTATTAAGAGCATCATGCTGTCCAGCTATAAGAAATAGAACAACACAAACAACAGCTCCTATAACAACTAAAGAAATTAATGGATCTATAAATTTCTTAACCATATATTTATCTTACTACTTATTATATCACCAGTATATCACATCTAGATATTATTGTCAAATTTTAGTTCCACATTTAGAACAAAAAGCTCCAGAAACTTTAGCCCCACATTTAGGACAAAACTTACCATTAGTCTTTTTAGCCCCACATTTAGGACAAAACTTAGCTATTGGACTTATAGAAGCCCCGCATTTAGGACAAGTTGCTCCTCCTTTAGAAACAGTTTTAGGTGCTTTAGAAACCTTAGGAGATCCTCCGGTAAAAGCCAATACAGCAGGAATAACTATATTAACACCAGGTACTAAAATTAAAATCCCCCACCAAGATGGTCTACCCAATCTTTCAGCAACAGCTGCCCAAACAATAACCATAGCAATAATATTAAGGAAAGGAATAAACATTAAGATAAACCAAGCAATTGATTTACCAGCAGCTTTACATAAAAGATACATATTAAGAATAGGAACCCAAGCCATCCAAGAATTAGAAGTAGATGTCTTTTTGGCAATAAACATTATTACCAAAGACATATAAGCATAACAAAGAGCATAAAAAAGCATCCAGATAAAGAAAACACCCGCACCCATTCCTGTGCTGGAACGACTACTCCTAGCTAATAAGTTAGCTTTTGAAAAGAAATCTGTTCTACTAAATATATCTGTCATAAATAATATTAAGTTAGATAAATTATTACGACCTTTTATTAATATTCTAAATCTACCCCAAACTTTTCAGCCATATCAAATAAGGGGCCATCGCAAGCTTCATACATATTATCTCCAATATATTCTCCTAATTCCTCCATACCTTGAGAATAAACCTTTTTAGGCACTGAACATTCTAAGGTAGCACTGTTAAGAATTTTCTCGATTATGAATTCAGGCACTGAATCTAATCCTGAAGGCAATTCATTTATTTCTGTTATTTCAGCAAAAACAATACATTCAGAACCACTAGTACCTAGTATTTCAATATCAGCTGTAGCAAAATCTCCTAATTCAGCTTCTCCTTTAGCTGGTTTACAATCTTTTAAATTATTATCTAAACAAGAAAAAGTATCACAATTAACTGTTTTGGGTTGGTTATCATCAACATCAAAATATGATCCTGGTCTAACCTCTCTCATAAAAAGATAGTAGTAAAATATACCGAATAATATTGCTATTAAAACAATAAAAACAATTAAAACAATTAAACAGCCGATCAAACAACCGGCTCCACATCCTGATCCCTTTTTAGGCGGAGGTGTTAAAATAGGCTCTGAAGCTACAACAGGTTCTTCTAAGGGCTCTATTTCTTCGGTAGTAGAGTTTCCACAAGAAGTGCAAAAAGAAGTCCCAGGCTCTAATTTTTTACCACATTTTGTACAAAATTCCGGCATATTAATAAATAGTAAAAGAATTCAAGATTGTTTGAAAATCATTTAAAAATTTAGAATAAGTAGTATCTAAGGCAACATAAGCTATTTCATACCAAGTACCTGATCCACCGTCTATTATATAATGAGAAAACTTTACTTTAGCTCCCATATCAAGAATATAGTTTATTTCGTAGGCAGGATGACCTTTTAATGTTTTCTTAGAGCTACTTAAAAATTCTCCTTCTGATTTAACAATCTCTATATATTGATTGATAGATTCATCGAAAGTTTGAGGAGGCTGTGATTCGGCCACAACAACTACCATTTCTCTATCTTGATCATTAGGACTTTCTAAGGGACTATAGATCCTTAAATTAAGATTACCATTAGCGTCATCCATCTCTTCTATTTCCCAAGTATCAGGATAATCTAATTCAAACTTCCACTGTGTATTCTTATAAGTAAAAACATCTTTCTTTTCTTCTTCCTCTTCTTCCTCTTCTTCTTCCAATTCTTCTTCCTCTTCATCATCTCTATCTCTAGAGCGACGAGAAGATTCTTTTTCACACATTCCTCCTATTAAAATAAGAGAAAAAAGCATTAAAGGCACTATTAAATATTTTAGCTTTTTCATATTTTTATTTTTACTCTAATTTATTAGAAAAATTAATTTTTATATTAGGATTTAATTTTCTAATATTTTCAATTAATGATTGGTAATCTTTTATTTTATAAGAAAGTGTTCTGGAATAAAAGAGTTTAGCAAAAAATCCTGTTTTCTCTGGTTTCCAACTATATCTAATATTAATTAAGTTAAAAATAGGAGTGCGAGAAATAGACTTTATTCCTCTAATCGGTATTGTTCTCCAAGCCCTGGCTTTACCAGAAAAAAATTTATACCTGTAAAAAATAATACTATCGTTAGTCAAACCTATGGTTCCTTTTATATTCCCGCCATAATCATCTCCACCATTATTTACTTCCTTAGCCTGCCAATAACCTATTAAACCTTTTTGTTTCTCTGAAGGAGTACCACATTTAGTACAGAACTTTCCTGTTAATTTAGCCCCGCAATTAGTGCAGAAATTAGCCATATTTATATATAATTATAAAGAATTTCGATCTTAACATTCTCTGCTACTAAATTATAATATATATGGAGCTGCAGACCAACATATCCTTCTTTTCTAGCCTGAATTATTCCTTCTCCTGCCATTAAACCACCTCCATCCTCTGTTGCTATATTATTAGCTAAAATTTCATAACCATTATCATTTAATTGTTTTAAATACCAGGCACTAATTTGAGCTGGGCTATCATCAGACCAAAACACAATATCAAGTATAACATAACTTTCCATGTCTACTTCTTGCTTATCACCAACAGTAGAACCAGGATAAATAAGATAATCAGGAAATGCGTCGGGATACTCTTCTTCTTGTTCTTCTTGTTCTTCATCATCTTTATCTCTTGAACGAGAAGATTCTTTCTCACACATTCCTCCTATTAAAATAAGAGAAAAAAGCATTAAAGGTACTATAAAATATTTTAGCTTTTTCATAAATGTTCTATATATTCCACAGTAAATTTTATATAATCCTTATCAAAGGCCTGTTGAGGAATAAAAGTAAGAGAAAACTGATAATTATAATTTCTTTTCTCCCATCTATATCTTGGATTTGCTTCATCAAAAACCCCTAAAAAACTATATCCTAAATCTTCCATTCTTTGTTTATACCATTCTGTAATTTCCTCTTCATTGTCTTCAGAGTAAAACATTATATCATATTCATTAGCATAAACTTGTTCAGTTGGTCCTTCAAAAGAAGATTCATGACAAATAGCTCCGGGGTAAATAAGGTCTTCGGGAAAATATTGAGGTAGTTCTTTTTCTGGATAAACAAGCTCCTCAGTTTGGATATCTTCTGATTTAGGTGTTGACTTATTATCAGCACAACTAGCCCCGAGTAAGATTAAAGATATTAAAATTAATGGAATTAAATATTTTCTCATTATTTCCAATAAATACTTCCGATTTCTCTATCTCCATACCTAGTATCATTGAATTCAATACCTATAACACCACCTGAATCACTGGCTGAAAGACGAGTGCCATTTACCCACCAATCTTTTTCAGAAAGCTCTTCTTGGCTTAAAATCTGATCTACAGAAAAATTATCATCTACATTAAAATAGATTAAACCTCTTTCTTCTTTCTCCACATTATAACTGGTTTGATAAGCTAAAACTCTAGAACCATCTCCAGTAATAGCCATTGAACCATAAAAAGTATCTGTTTCAGCTATAACTGTTCCATTAGCATCGCAAACAAAAGCCACATCTCTATCCCTATCTAAAGAAGCTACTCTACCACCAGAACTGACAACTAAACCCCAATTACCAGAAAAACTTAAATTAATGCCTAATTCTTTATTATCACTGCCATCAGAATTAATCACAGATAATTCATATTTACTATAATCATCATTATCAGTTTTTACATAAAAAACCCTTCCTTGACTATCCATATCAACATGATAAATGCTTATTCCCATTTTTAAAACTTTTGGCTCTTGACTTCCATCTGAAGGAGCAATTAAAAGCATATTATCATCTGGAACGTCGTGGATACTATCAAAATCAACTCCCCAAACCTCAACAGTAAAAGCAACCATGCTTCCATCGTCACTTAAAGCTATCCTAGCTGCATCAGCTCTTTCAGCGTCAGCCTCTTCAGGATAAACTCTTTCTGGTAACTCCTGAGGATCTATTTTATGTAAGGTTTCTGTATCTAAGTCTAGAGTAAAAACATAAGTAAACATTGGCCAAGTAGACCACCAATTTTCTACAAAAGGAACAGCTGTAAAAGCAGCAGTAGACCCATCTCGGCTAATATCCAAATAATCTATTATAAGGCCTGATTTTTCAGGTAATAAATCATATGCTCCTACTAATTTAATTGTTTTTCTTACTCCTTTAGGACCAGCTACAACTAAAGAATCTATACGGAAATCATCATCAGTATCAGTGAAATAAATAATTGTTTCTCCATCTCCAGAAACTTTAGGATTATCATCCCTATTCTCATTATCAGTAAGCTTATTTTCTTTTTGCTTCCCTTCAAAAGGAATATAACCCTTATCTTCAACTTTTTCCTCATCTTTACTACAAGCTCCTCCTATTAGAACTAAACTTATTAAGAGTAATAAAATAATGTATTTTTTCATAGTTTTTAAAAGAAGCTAAGAACCTTAGCTTCTTTGATTATAGGTCTTTTTTAGGTATAGTATCGCAATATTCTAATCTATAGTGCTGGCTTTCTTCTTTTGTTCCTCCTTGATACCAAATAGTAAATGTTTGCCAATCAGAAAAATAAATATTCTGACCCTCAGACTTTGTCCAACCCAAGGGTTCCATTTCTTCTTTAAAATGATTAACCACTTCCATCCAATCTAGCCCTTCTCCAGTCTCACATTCTAAAGACTTACACTTCTGGATAGCCTCTTCTCCAAAAATAGTCATAACCTCTTGTTCTGTTTTTTCTGACTCACCTATAAAGGAATCAAGGGGCCAACATTCTAATTCTGGCTCGTCAAGGAGTATTCTTTCACCATCTTTATCATAGCCATATTCTGTTTCTTGTTTATCTTTTTTCCTTCTAGACGATGAAGATTCCTCACATTCTGCTCCAACTAAAATCAAAGCAAAAAGCAATAGAATAACAATTAAACCTTTTTTAAACATAAATTAAAAACTTTTAGGATATATCTTGCAAAGATCTTCTACATCATCCATACATTCTTCCCAATCATCATCGTCATCATAAACCTCACAATATTCTTCATAAGAATCCATACATCTGTCCCTAGTGTGATACTTGGCAATCATTTCTCTCATATCATCTATATTCCTATTACACTCATCTTCATCATCATCTTCTTCGTCCATACAACTGTCAAAATAATCATCTTCTTGTTCCACTGATTCATCAATACAATCATCTACATCATCATAAGTAGCCTCATAACTATCTCCATATTCTGAATGATCATCCATAAACTCTTCTAAAGCCTCTCCAAACTCTACATCAAGCTTACAAACCTTTTTATAAAAAGATTCTGCGCTTTGAGTACACAAACCCCCTACTAGAACTAAGCCTAGTATCATCAGCAAAGGGATTACAGCTTTAATTTTCATAAATAAATAAATATTAAGTTTTTAAGACCTTTAAACAATTATACCTTATATCTTGGAACTTTTAACTGTGGAAAACCCAATTATGATAATTCCTATAATTATCATTAAATCAGCTATATTAAATGCAGAGAAAGAAACATTTATCCAATCAATAACATAACCAAACATTATTCTATCAAAGAAATTACTAAGACCACCAAAAAATACTAAATAAAATCCTAATTTATTTCTTTCAAGCTTAAATAAAATAATTAGAAGAATTACTAAAATTATAAAGATTATAGCATTAAGTATGATAGGATCTAAAGAAATAGAATAAAACTTATCATTTTTATGAAGCTCAATAAAAGAATAAGTAAAATCAGGATTATTTAAAATAAACCATTTAGATAATCTGTCTAAGAATAAAGCAATTAAAGATATTGTCATTTAAGCCATGCCTTATAAGCTGGGCTTAAACCAGTTATTATAGCTAAAACAAGGAAAATCCACCAGTATTCCATCAAAGAAAAATAAGAACCAATAATGATTCCTACACAAAGACTAGCTATCTGAGCCAACTTAATATCAAACCATTTTAGGTTCCCTGCTCTAGAATTTGCCCAATTTGAAAAACTCATGTTTTTTATAAATTAACCATATTATCGACCAGACAATGAATGGTAAACACAACCACTGGCCCATTGTTAAACCAGAGGATAAAAATTGATATTCTTTAAAAAACTCTAAAATAAACCTAGAAGAGAAATAAAGCAAAACAAACAACCAGGTTATAAAAAGAACCGGAGTCTTAAATCTCTTATATATAAAGTAAAGAACAAAGAATAAAATAAGAGCTGTAATCATTTCATATATTTGAACTGGGTGACGAAACTCTGTATAACCAGGAAACTTAACTGCCCAGAAACCATTGCTTTTTCTACCAACAAGCTCTGAATTAAAGAAATTACCTAATCTAATAAAAGCAATAATTATAGGAAGAGATATAATAACTAAATCAGACATTATCTTTTCTATTTTTCTTTTTTTATACAAAACAAACAAGCAAATTATTATACCCAAAGCCATACCATGACTAGATAAACCACCATGATTAATATAAAAGATCTCTTTAGAATTATTAAGATAAAAAGAAAGATTATAAAAAATAATATAGCCTAATCTAGCTCCTATTAATCCAGATAATATTAAGTAAGAAGAAATAGTAAAAACCAAATCAACAGGAATCTTATTATCTTTAAAAAGTTTAGCTACTACAAGCATGGCTAAACCAACTCCTAAGCCCAAGAACACTCCATACCAACGAATAGAAAAATCACCCCATTGTAAAAAGAAAGGATTAATATTACTTACCATTGATTTATTATAGCAAAAAAGAGCCTATAAAATAAGCTCTTTTTTATATATCTCTATTCTTCAGTTTCTGGAAAAACCTCTTTTAAATCTTCTAAAGCTTGACTAACTGTTTCTCTAAAATCATCTTTAGCTTGTTCCATTGCCTCTTTTTTAGCATCAATTAACTTTTGCATTCCTTCTCTAATATTACCAACTGTTGCTTTATTATCTAAATAACCTTGTTTAGCGTTTCTTAATTGGTTCCTAAGCCCCTGACTTATGCTTCCTTCTTCTGAACCTTTACCACACTCATTATCAGCATTCTCAAAAGCTAATTTTAATTCATTCCTATAATTAGTAATCATTTCATCAACTTCATCCCAACGATCTAATTTTAGATCTTCTACTCCTTCTCTGAAATCATTAATGGCTTGGTCAACTGCTTCTCTACGATCAATTATAGCTTGAGATACTATTTGCTTAAATTCTAGCAAAGCCTGCTTTTGCTCATCAGTACTTGCTTTTTCTTCTAATAAAGCAAAGTGCTCTTCCCTGTTAGCATCCCACCTTTCCCTTTTCTCGGTAAACCTAGCATTACGCTGCTGTCTACGCTTTTCTAATCTAGTAGTTATCTGATTTCTTTTCTGTTCTAACTTTTCATCTAAATTATCTATTCTTTGAACAAGTTTTTGATAAACATTAGAAACTCTATTACAATAACCCTGATTAGCATTTTCAGACTTAGCAAAAACCATTAAAGGTATTAATAAGATTATTAATAAACCTAGTATCTTATAATTCTTCTTCATCAACAGATTGACCAAATTCATCTATTTCAGAATTATCAGATTCTATAATATCAGCATCAGAATCCTCTTCATCTATTAAGGTATCCTCGTCAAGCATTTCTTTATTCAAAGCATCTTCTAAATCATCTATATCACCTGTTGCTTCAGGAGGAACTATACCTTGTTCTTCTAATGTTGAAGATTCAGGAAAGTTATTTATAACATAATAAATACCAAGCACTATTATTAGAGCTACTATTGCTATCACTAATAAAAATAATAAACCTTTGTTTTTCATAGATTATTTGATCCATTAATATTATTAACGACCTTTATATAATAATAACAAATAAAAAAGGCCTAGTAAAAGACCTTTAAAAAAAGAAGTGGGGTAGAGATTTCCCATCCGGTCAGAACAGAGGCTGGAAAGTGCTATTCCAGACATGCACATATTCTCTAATCCCACTTCAGAGGGTGATGAATAATGTACTGTAAACAATATAATATATAATAGAAAATTAGTCAATAATTATTCTATACGTTCTTTCTTCTATAGGTATATTTTCAGCTCCACAACAAGTATAGAATAGTTTTATTTTGGTTTCTCCTTTTTTCAAGGCAGTAAGTTTAAAAATTTCCTCTAATTCATTATTTTCTAAAGAAGATATAGAAATATCTTCTGGAGAAAAACCAATATATTCTTCTTCATAATAACCTATAGCCCAAGCATAACCACTAAACATATTCATTATTGCAGATAAAGAAAACACTTCTCCCTGTTTGACTTCTATTGTTTGAATATAATCACATTCTCCGACAAAATCTTCTGGGAAATCATATTCTTCTATTTGCTCACAAGGAATTACACCATTACCATCATAAACTATCTGCCATTGATCCTCTTTTTCAGCCAATAAAAATCCTCCTCCTTGCTCTTCCTCAAAAACAATAGATCCTCTAATATATTTATCTGATTGCTCTTCAACATAAACATCAAATTCTATATTGGGATATTTTTTAGCAAAAAGATCTTTTATTTTATTGATTAAGGACAAAGGAACATTAGATTCATCTAAAAACCCACATTTTACAACAAGATCATTTTTGAGTTCTATAATACTTAAATCTTCATCTAAACAATTATCACACACAGTTACTTCTAGAATACAAACCATGGAATCTTTTTTAAAAGCAAAAGACCTGCTTAAAACTCCGAGGCTTGAATTGTAATCATCTTCTTCAAACTCTTGATTAATAAAGAATTCTTTTATCTTTTCGTCCTGTTGATAAGCCATATTCTTAGCTTCTATCCCCTTACCCCCAATAACTAATTCATTCCATACTAATTCTGTATCATAGACATCTCCAAAATCTAATTGTGTTGCTTCTTTAAGATTAATTAAAAAAGCACTTGTTTCATCAAGTTCTTCTTTATTAGAAATAAATAAAAGTAAAACCCCTATTGAAATAATAATAAGTGCTGATATTATTATCTTTTTTTTCATTTTACTGACAACTTAAGTTATTAATTAATTGATCGCAAGAATCCTTTGTTTCTACTACATTGATTTGATAATCAACGCAATAATTAACATCTGATAAAGAAGAGCAGACTATCCATTTATCAGTTAAGTCCTTGCATTTTATTATTGAACCGTTCTTTTCAATAGAGGTTTTTATATTTAAATAATCTTGACTCTGGCAAAAACCTAAATAATCACCGCTATCATAACTGTAAATTTCTGCTGCAGCCCTTAAAGAAGACATATCAGCTTTTATATAATTATCTATTCTACTATTATCTTCTGACGATTCACAACCAAAAGATATAGCTTTCTCATAATTATCATCTATTAAATACATTGTCATTATCAAATAAGTTGCTGCTAAACTTCCAGGAGAACCAGAAAAATATTCTTCTACCTCTGGATAATAATCGACAGAATAATAATAAACTTGAGGCATTGGACAAGTTACATAATTAAGCCCTCCATCTTCATAAAATTCTACATAAATCCAGCAAACATCTTTCTTAACAACCTTATAGGTGAGATCTAAATCATCTATTTTAATAACAGCTTGAGATTCTTTGCAACTATTTTCAATATTCTTGCCTAAACAAACTAGAGCTTGGTCTTTTTCAAAATCAAGACTAAATATATCTGCTGGTTGCTCCTCTAGAAATACAACGCTTGTACCACAATCTTTAATTTCTTCTGAAGAATCCTTGCTTGAAGACCTATCGCTTCTAGAAGATTCTTCTGAATCAACAACTTTCCAAATGACAAAACCAGCAGTTGCTACAAAAAACAAAACAGCTACAATTATAGAAATTATTAAAACTATATTTCCTTTAGACATTCCTATAGTAAAAAAACCTATTATATATCATCCCTAAAGATACAGCTATTAAAGCTAAAGGTATCCAAGGAATATCAATTATAATAATCTCTAAATCATTTAATAACCAAAGCAATCCCACAACTAAAAGAACTAAGGCTAATGTTGGAAATCTTTTCATACTATTTAATTATACAATTTTAAAATTAATCAAGCAAATACTGAGGACCGAAATAATTATCTTGCAACCATCTATATATTATTTGGGTATCAAGCTTTTCATTATTAGAACCTAAAACAATTATAGCAATATTTCTTTTAATACTATTTTCATCAAAAAACTTAAATAAAAATATACCAGTATATTTAGAAGCTTTAATAAATCCTGTTTTACCTCCTATAAAATAAGGATCATTAATAAAAACATTCATATTATACATTTGGCTTGTATCAAAATTAATATCTCCAAAACTTCTTACTTTCTTACCTTTACCAATTTCTAATAAAGGAAATCTGTTATTAAATATATATCTAGCTAAATAAAAAAGATCTTTAGCAGTAGAAACATTACCTGAATCATAGCCAGAGGGACAGGTATATACAGTATTTTCCATCAAAATAGATTTAGCTTTTTCATTCATTAATCTAATTGTTTTTTCTCTGCCCAAGAAATAGCTAAGAGTTTCTGCTGCATCATTGGATGATTCTATTAAAAGAGGATAAAACAATTCCACCACTCTAAACCTTTCACCTATATCTAATCCTTCGGTATGACCATAGCCATTAAGCATTTCTTCTCTTATTAAAATAGACCTTTTAAGATTAACATTTTCAGCTACTACTACAGCAGTCATTAATTTAGTTAAAGAAGCAATAGGAAGTTCTCTCTCAGAATCCTTTTCCGCTAAAATATGACCAGAATCTAAATCAGCTACCAAAAAGCTTTTAGCGGAAACATAAGGCATGGTTTCTGGTTTTTCATATTGATAATCATCTCTTTCTTTATCTATAACTAAAACAGGCATGTTTAGCTCTGATAACTCATATATTAATTCAGCGTCTATATCTTTTAATCTTAAACAACCTCCAGAAAAAGGAGATTCTAATTTATAACCTTTATAATAATAGGGTTCTCCGTGAATATAATATTTACCATAGTAATGAAGATAATAAGGCATATAAACATTAGAAGTATTAGAATAACCAACAGTACTGCCAGAAAGAATTTTATACAAACCAACAGCTGAACCGCCCCAAGTTTGAGTATCCCCTCTTGTCAAAATAGGAACCTGCTTCACCTTAACACCAAACTTATAAAGAGAAACCATCATCTTGTCTAGATTAACTTCTAGAAAACTTTTTCCACTAATAAATAATTCTTCTCTTACATCATCAAATAATTTTAAACGAGCTAAACCTTTTTCTTCAGTAGGAAATTCTATTTTATGAAAATCAATCTCAAATTCTAAATTATCCTGATAAAATAAAATAGCAAATCCAAATAAAATACTAAGAATCAGAATAATTAGAATGTATTTTTTACCCTCACCTAAGCATGAATAAATACTAATTATTGATCCTATTAAAAATAAAACAGGACAAACTAAAACAGCTATTAAGAAAAAACCAGCTCCAAGAATATCTATTAATATATTAGGAAAAATAATATTTAAAGCATAAAAAGCATTATGAAGAATAACAAAAACAAAAAACCCAACAGCTGATAAACCAGTTATCAGAAACCATTTTTTTCTAAAACTTAATATGCTTAAAACTAAACCACATAAAAAGAAACCACCTATAAGAATTAAAAAATACACTCCTGTAACAAAGGGAAAAAACATCTGAATTATTATCAGAAAGAAAATTACCATTAAAACTAAAATAACGTATTTATGCATGTAATCTTTTTTGAACAGCTTCACTAGTTAATTCTCTTAAAGCATCTTTGGAAATCCATCTGGCTGATTTAGAATCTATTTTTTGAATCTCTTTAGCTAATTTAATAGCTTTTTTATTCCATTTAATATTTCTTTTGCCTATCTGTCTTAAAGCCCAATTAATTGCCTTTTTAACAAAATTTCTTTCATCAATAGCATATTTTTTAATTAAAGGAAAGAAATCATCAAAAGAATCAAACTTCTTATCATGAACTGATAAGGTGGCTATTAAAACAAAACCAGTTCTTCTAATAAACTCTTCTTCTCTTTCAACCCATTGGAATATCTTTTTATAGGCAAATTTAGTTCTACCAAAAAGATTAGAACATAACTGATCACAAATATCCCAAGAATCAATATCTTTAACCCATTTCTCCATTTGTTTTTCAGTCACACTAGAAACATCATCAATAAAACAAGCCAGTAATCTGGCTTCGTGAATTTTTGAATCCCATAATTGAAGAGCTAATTTATGGTTCTTGCCTAATTTTTTCCCCATATCTCTTAAAACAGGGACAGGAATACCTAAAGTATTTTTAGAATTAATCCCAAATCTAGCCATACCTTTAACATTTTTAGGATTCTTCAAAAACCTTAATTCTTTAATAACATCGCTACAAGACATATTCTATTATTATAGCACAAACAATCTATATTTCCTTTAAAATCTCTGATTCTATATAATCATTAAATCCAGAAAAAGCTCTATTTTTTATAAAAATTATAGGGTAATAGCCAAATGACCCTGAAACACCTTCACTTTCTTCAAAGTTAGACTTCAGCTCATTTAAGCTATCCCTAAAACCTTGTTCAGTGTTAAGATGTTCTTCTATTGGGTAATTTATGGTCTCAAAAAACTCTAAAGCTTCTAAGCACATTTCTCCCTTACCGTTATGAAAAACTACTATTTTATTTCCAGCAATTGTTTTTTCTTCTACAGGAGCTTGACCAATATCTTCTACCGCGCAGGGATTATTAACTTTTTTTTCTTCTTCATAAGGTATTAATGGTCTTATCTTTTCTGGAGTATAAGGAGCGTTTTTATTAATAGGAATCTGCCATTCAGGCATTATCCAATCCTCTTCAGCCATAAGCTCATCTAAGCCAACCCACTGAATTCTATCTCTAGTACTATCCCAGAAACTAGTCCACATATCCATCCAAGGCTTTAAATAACCTCCAATGTTAGTATGCGTAACCGGAGTTATTTTTGCTTTAGAACCATATCTTGCTATTTCCTTAGAACTTAAGGGTTCGATAGCTCTCATTAATTCTTCCATCATATCATTAGAAACACCAGCTCTTTCAAAAAAAGAATAATCACAAAGAGAACCGTACTTGAACTGAACTTTGGGTATATTAGAAACTGATAATATTTTTACATTATATTCCTCTACTTTATATACTGTGGCTTTACTATCAGTTGTACCTCTAGCTGTAACATAAGGAATACCTAATTCATCAGCTATTTTTACTGTAGTCATATCAGAAGCCATATAACGAGAGGATATAATTCTTAAAGGAATACCAGTACAAGTTTCTATTTCTTCCTTCATATCTATTATTCTAGCTTTTTGCTCTTCATAAGGCATATCCCAAAAAGGAGCTTCTACATTAGAACCAACTATTTCTATATCGTAATTTAATAATTGTCTTATTTCCTGACAATTAGCCTTAACAAACTCTGGAGTAACCATTAAAAGACCAGGTATATTTCTTTTGCTCATCTCATTAATAAAATTACCTAGACCTATTGTATCTTTATACTCTATCAAAAGCATTGTTGCTTTTACTTTTTCTAAAGATTCTTCTGTTCCAGAATCTTTAAAATAGAGAATAGAAAAAATTATAATATTTGCTATCAAAAGAATTATTAAAAGAATTGTGGTTTTTTTCATGTTTTTATTATCTTAATAGCTTTGCCCTTTATTAAAGCTTGGCTTGTTTTTTTATAAGCTGAAGATAGAATTCTTTGAAAAGTACTTTGAGATGTTTTCATTAATTTAGCACATTTATTTTGGTTTAAACCCTTTATATTTCTTAATCTTAAAGCCTCAACTTCTTCAGCTGTTAATTCTACAACCTCTAAATTCATCATAGGCACACCCTGAGGTTTAAAATAAGTAACATTTGGTTTAAAAAAAACTATTCTTTTTTTTACTGGTCTAACCATTTTTTTAAATCTTTAAAAATTATTTTTATTTCTTTTTTAGCCTTTAAATCAGTTTTAAGAATTGGTTTAAAATTGGCAATAGCTTTAAATATTTCTTTATCATATGATATTTTCCCCAAAAGGTTCTTTCCTGCCCATTTTTCTATTTTCTGGCTCAGATCTTTATTGATATCCCATTTATTTATTATTAAATTATAGGGAATATTAAAATGTTTTACTAAGCTTAAAACTCTTTTTAAATCAGCAAATCCAGATGGCGTAGGTTCAGTGACTAGAATAGCGAAATCTGAATCCTGTAAAGAAGCAATAACTGGACAACCAGTTCCAGGAGAAGAATCAATAATCATAACATTATAATTAAATTTCTCAGCTTCTTTTTTAATCTCAGCGACTACCTTACCAGATCCTGTTTCACCTGGATAAAGCTGGCCAGTAACCAAGTAGAAACCGTGCTTTGTCTTTTTAATCTTGATTTCACCGTTTTGAACAGGTTTAAGAGTTATTGCCTTTTGAGAACAAATAACCTCACAAGCTGCACAACCTTCGCACAAGAACTGATTTAATTTAGGTTTATCTTTTATCATTTTTAAGGCCTCAAAATGACAATTCTCAGCGCATAAACCACAACCATTACATTTATTAAGATCAATTTCCGGCCTTGCCGAAGTAACTACTGGTAAAGTCTTATCCCATTTTCCAATTCCCCCTAACCAGATACCTAAATTCGGGGCATCGACATCACAATCTACTGCTATAACTTTTTTCTTATCCTCTGAAAAAAGCATTGCCAAAACTGAAGACAGCATGGATTTTCCCACTCCTCCTTTTCCTGAAGCTATTACAAGTTTCATTTTTCTAAATAATTAATCTTATTCAGGTAGAACACAAAAAGTATTATTAAAACGATTAATATAGTTGAACAAGCCAATAATTGAAACTATCTCCACTAATTCAGCTTCAGATAATTTCTTTTTTAATCTTTCAAAAAGATTAGGATTACAGGTTGCTTTCAAGGTAACTTCTTTTACCAAGCTTAGAATCTCTTTTTCTTCCTCAGGCAAGTTTTTTGTTTCTTTTACCTGCTTTAAAACTTCATCTGAAGCTCCTAAAGTTTTTAACATTTTCTCAGTAACGTCTACACAAAAAGCACATTTCAAAGAATTAGAAACAACATAAGCTATTTTCCATCTTAAGAGAGGTTCTATATATCCCTCGGCCATTATTACCTTAAAAAGCTCTGTAAATTCTTTAACTACTTTTGGATTATGAGCCATTATTTTCACCCATTCAGGTACTTTCCCAACATCTTTTTCAAATTTCTCATAAACACCCTTAGCTGCTTCTTCAACTTGTTCTTTTTCTAAATTTGATATAATACCCATGGTTTTATATATTAAAATCTAGTAATTGACCTTTTGAATAAGCTTGAGCTATTTTTTTAGAATAAAGTATTTCTTTTTCAATTTCAGATTTAAACTTCTTAGCAATTTTATTAATATCTTTTTTTATTCCTAAATCAGATTGGTTTAAAATTATTTTAGTCGATAATTTAAGTTTTTGGCATAAATCTAAAATCAAATTCAGATCATGATTTCCCATTGGAGTAGGTTCAGTTACAATATAAGCTAAATCACAATCTAAAAGAGCAGAAATCACAGGACAATGAGTACCCGCAGCTGTATCTAATAAAATAAAATCTGGTTTGATCTTTTTAGCTATTTTTGAAACAAACTTTTTTGTTTGAGTTACCACAGGTCCTGTTTCTTCAAGGCCAGACTTAGCTAAACCAGTGATTAACCAAAAATTTTTCTTCACTTGATTTAAAAAAATCTGTCCTATCTCTTCTTTTTCTGGCTCAATGGCTTTATTAGGACAAACTATTGAACAAGCGCCACAAGCTGAACATAAATCTTTAATAAATACTGGGTACTTACCAGGAGCTTGAAAAATAGCATTACTTTGACAGGTTTTAGAACAAAGTCCACATTTCTTACATTTTCTTTTATTCAGTTTTGGAAATTCAGCATATATTTTTTCTTGACTTTTTTTTAATTTTTGTCCCAGAATTAAATAATCATTAGGACATTCTACGTCACAATCACAAAGAATAATTTTTTTTCCTTTATTTAATAAATCATTAGCTAATAAAACAGAAACTGTTGATTTACCAGTACCACCCTTACCTCCAGTAATAGCGATATTTTTAAATTTTCTCTCCATTTTCCTTAATTTTTCTTAAAATATTATCTAGTTTCTCGTCTGGAGAAATCATTTCTACTTCAATATCGAAATTCTCTAAATTTTGTTTAGCATTAGGACCAACCTGTCGAACCAAAACCTTATCCGCTCTTACAGCTTTAATAAATCTAGCTCCGTGAGGAAAGTCCTTTTCAAAATAAGGATTTTTAACAACTTCTTTTGTCAAGATTTCCTTTTGCTTTATATCTATAACTAAATATTTATTTGATCCAAAGACAGGACTAATCTCTTCATCTTTAAGGGGAATAATGATTCTTTTCCCTAATTTTTTAGGACCAATTTGTTCAAATCCTTCAAGCTTCCCTATTTCTCCTCCAAACCTAGATAGAACAATATTCTTAGCCATTTCATAAGCTTCAATAGAAATAACTATTTGCTTTAATTCTGGAATATTAGCCAATAATCTTTTTTCTAAAGTATCAATTACTTTTTGAACATCCTCAACTTTTAATTTTGGAGGTAGTTTTATTTTAATATCAGCAAAATTAGCCCCTCCAATTTTTCTGGTCCTTAATTGAGAAATTTCTATTTTATGAGAAAGACAAATCTTTTTGATTCTTTCCTCCACATCTTTATTAGCCACATCTAATAAAGAATCTGTAATTTCTCTTCCTATCTTAAATGCTTCATAAAGAATATAAGTACCAATGAACAAAGCGATTATAGCATCGGCTGAATTAAAATACTTAACTAATCCTAAACCCAGAAGAACACCTACTGAACCAAGGGCATCAGCTCGAGAATGTTCGGCATCAGCAACCAAAGATAGGCTTTGATATTTTCTCCCATAATAGAATTTTAATCTAGCTAAAACCTCTGTAATCAAAATAGAAATAATTACCACTATTATCGCTCCAAAACTAAAGTTAACTATTTCTTCTCCAAAAAATCTCATTATTGCTTCGTATAAAATCCAGATACCAGATATTCCCAATAATAAAGCTACCAAAAAACCAGCCAAGCTTTCTGCTTTCCAATGACCATAGGGATGTTTTTCATCTACTGGTTTTTTAGCTTTTCTTAGTCCTAAAAAAGTAATAAAAGAAGAAAAAACATCTAAACTAGAATGTATACCATCTGCTATCAAAGCTACACTACCAGTAAAAAAACCGAAAATCAGTTTAGATAATCCTAAACCAAAATTAACAAAAGTACTAATTATTGAAACAGATTGAGGATTCATATTTTATCTTCTCCCTCGACCTCTTCTTCTTTGGCCAGTTCCTGACCCAAAACCAGGACTACAAGGCACTGCTTCTTTTGCTTGTAAAAGCTTCCCTTGCTTAAATTCCTGGATAACATCTTTCACTTTCATGGTTGGATTACCAAGAAAAACTTTTATTCCGGAACTATTTAAAACCATGGAAGCATTGGGCCCAATATTACCAGTAATTACTACATTAACTTTTTCTTCGGCTATAATTTGAGCAGCAGTAATACCAGCTCCTCGCATTGCCTGAATTCCAGTATTCTTAATTGCTTTAGTTAATTTTCCTTTATCATCAACAATTAAAAAATACACTGCCCTACCAAAACGAGGATCTAGAGCTACGTTTAAGTTATTGCCAACAGCAGAAATACAAATTTTCATAAGATTATTTAGTCCTAGTCATTGCCTGACCACATTTAGGACATTTGTGTTCATAACAAGGCACTCCTCTTTGATGAGAGGCTTTGGTGCCACAGCTTGGACAAACACATTCACCACCAGGACCTAAACCAAAGCCCTGTGGTTGACGCCCTTGTCCACTACCCCTACCTAAACCTTGTCCTGCACCAGGACCTGTTCCATCTCTTAATGGTGACATAATATTTATTTTTTACCTTTTAAATCCTTTAGCCGGTCTTCGAGAACCCTTACTTGTTCTTTTAATAAACCTAGCTCTTCTTGAGTTATTTCTTTCTCTTCTTTTGCGCTCAAAGAATAAGCCATTCTACCTCTTTGCCAACCAGTAGTTCTGTACGGGTTTCTCCAACCCCTTCCTCTACCGAACATACCCCTTCCAAAAGCTGGACTAGCATAACCTGGCCTCTGATAACCACTACAAAAACCAGCTCCTCTTCCTGTCATTGGACCTTGACCTAAAGGACCTGTTCCATCTCCATATGGCATAATAAAAAATTAGTTAATATTATTAATAGTGACCTTTATATTATGAGTATATACCCATAATAAACTGTTGTCAACCCCTATTTATTCACAACTCGAAAAGATCATCTATTTTAACCTTTAATACCTTAGCTACTCTAAGAGCCAATTCTAAAGAAGGATTATACTTCCCCTTCTCAAGAAAAACTATTGTCTCTCTTCTTACTCCAACCTTTTTAGCTAAGTCTTCTTGAGTAAGATTATATTTAGCTCTAAGTTCTTTAATTCTATTCTTCATACTAATTCTGCCTTTCTATTATAATAAAACCAAAAAATAAAGAAGAATAAAGCCATCCCCGCTATTCCTCCACCAACTGTTTGACTAGCATCTAAATATTCTCCATTAAAAAGTTTTTCAGCAAAAAGACTTTCAAACCAAGAAATAGCCAATAACCAATAAAGAGAAACATAAAAAGCTTTAGCTGCTGCTAAAGTCATCACCTTTTTTGATCTTTCGTCTTCAAAAGGTACTCCTTGTTTTATATCTCTATATCTTCTAATAATAAAAAAGGTCATAAAGAAAATAACTATTAAGGGAATGAATAAAGGAATCATACTTCCAATAGTAATATCTCCTTTAATAGTTACTATAAAACCATACACAAGAGCTGTGACTAGAACGGCTATAGTAATAAAGGCTACTAAAAATAATTTTGTTTTATCTTTTTGCATATATTTTATTTAGCTTAATAATGTTATATCGACCTAACTTTATGTTATATTATTCTAACATAGCTGTCAAGAGGTTTTTACCCAAACAAAAAAGCTGCCACTTTTGTGACAGCGAGAGGCTCTTATTTCTTCTTCTTTTTCTTAGCCTTTTTCTTCTTAGGCATCTAAGTAAATGTTTATAAGAGATTGGCTGGACTCGGCCGTTCCACAAAATCTCTTTATTATATTATCGCTTATAGCAAAGAAGTTTGTCAAGAAAAACACCCCCTTGCGGGGGATGTTTTTAAACTCGATTTACGTTTTTTGCATTAAGACCTTTTGGGCCTTCTTCTACTTCGAATGTAACTTGGTCGCCTTCCTTAAGCTCTTCGAACTTAGCATTCTTAAGCTCATTTAAGTGAAAGAATATATCTTTATCACCTTCTTTTGGAGTTATAAAACCAAATCCTCGATCAGTAATTCGAGCAATAGTTCCTTCTTGCATTATTGTGAAAGAATTAACTTATTAAAACCAATTGCAGTTTACTGTACGACTTTTCTTCACAGCTCTGAACTGATTAATCTAATATTAGCACATATTTATTTAAAGGTCAATCATTTTAAAGTACACAATACCTTAGAAGGATTATGGCTAAGATATATGAAAGCAAAAGCTAAACCAAAAAATCCAAAGAATATGTCTTCTGTAGTATCAGTAACTATATCTTGACCTATATCAAAGAAAGCTTTGGTATTAAAAAAACCATCAGTAATATACTCTACTCCTTCCCATAAAAAAAGCCCAAAAATACACATAAAAAAACTAAACGCTAAAAGCTTTTTGAAATTAAGCCTTTTCACCGTAGGAAGCCAGAGCATAGTAAAGACTATAAAAGCTAAGAAAGCCCCGACTAAATGAACCAATCTATCATATTGAATATCAATCTCATAAAGATATAAGGTACCAGGAGCATTCAAAAGAACTATAAAAGCAGCATAATAATCTAATTCTTTAATCCATACAGTAGATACTACTTTTCTCACTTGTTTATCTAAATAAAAGAATCTTGGTAAAAACAAAAAGAAAGGAACAACAATAGCATAAATAGAAAAGATTTCAGCCTGTCCCTTAAAAACCCAACCAAACAAGCCAGCGCTTATTGAAATAAGCAAAGATAAAATAATCATTTATAGGATAATTAATATCCACAATACACTCCAAACAATAATAAGAGATATTGCTAGAGTAAAAGATATCCTTTTTTTCATAAAAGTTCTATTAATTCTTTTTTAAATTGTTCTAAATCGACTGTTTGACCGTAATAATTTAAAGGAATCATATTAGAATACTCATCAAACTTTTGCCAAGCTAAATCTTCTTCACCAGCTAAAACATAATTAGCAACTATACAGACCAATAAAGGAGAGTAATATTCAAATTCTTCGCCTAAATCTTCTATTATCTCATTTTCACATCTATCAGCTTCTTCTAAATAATCTTGCTTAAAAGCTTGGTTATTTATTTCAAACCCATCTGGATCTACTTCTAGATATTGAGGGAAAAAGTAAGAAGTAACATAAGGAGTATAGAAATAAGCAAATCTGTCATCTAATATTCTTATATAAAGAGTTTCTTCTTGCATTATTATGTTCTCTTTTATAATAGAACTCTCACCTAAATACATTTCCCCTAAAAGCTTTAATTCATCTTCAGTTAAAACAAAGATATATTCACTAAAGCAACAATGAGCTCCTCCACTAAAATCAGTAACAATAATATACTTATTGCCATCGTATTCAAAAGCAATAATATCTGAAATCATATATAAAGGAGAGGAAGCAAATATCTTTTCTCCATTATTATAGGCTTCGAAATATCCGAAATCAAAGTTTTCTGAATCCATAGGATAAATAATAAATTCAGCTGTATCTATTTCATAACTGTATTCCTGATCATAAGGAATCTCCCCTGTTTTCAATAAAGAAAAGGTTGATTCTGGTTCTTCTTTAGATTTTCTTTCTTCCTCTTCTGACGAGAGGACATAGAAAGCGAATATTGCTACCCCTATAATAGCAATAATAACAATAACAATTGCTATAATTATAATTATCTTTTTCATAATAAAAATCCTATTATACCGCCTAATATACAGATTAAACCAAAAGCTAATACAAACTTAAAAAAGTTTATCCTCTTAGCTATATTTAATAATATATATAGACTAATTAAACCAGCAATAAAACTAGAAATTAAAGCTGGCCATGTGTTAATAATTATTGGTTCGTTTAAAAAAATATATATACTAGAAACTAAAACAACTGGCACAGAAATAATATAAGAAGTTTTAAGAATATCTGAAGGATTAAGTTTACCCAAAGATAGACCAAATACAGTAGAGCCAGATCTTGATAAACCAGGGATAACTGCTAATCCTTGCAATATACCAGTAATAAAAGCTAGATTATTAGAACTAATCTTTAATCTCTTTTTTTGGAAATAAGCTGTTATTAATAAAGCAAAACCAGTAACTAGTAAAAGAGTATTGCCTACAGCTATATCCTTAATTAATTTATATAAAGGATAGCCTATTATTAAAGAAATAATAGTAGTTATTATTAAAAACCTTAAGAGCTTTTTATTCTTAAGAGTTATAATCTCTAGCCAATCTTTTCTAAAATAAACTAAAACAGCTAATAAGGTTCCTAGGTGTAGAAATAAAGCTGTATCGATAGGATTATCAATATTAAAAAAATAACTAGCAAGAGCTACTACACCTTCACTAGAAACAGGTAACCATTCAAATATTCCTTGGAGTATTCCTAAAACAATCATTAATTTATTTTAACATAATAAGTTTAAATAAAAAAAGAGCTTGATTAAGCCCTTTTCATTCCCAAAGCGATTAATATCATATAAATATCTGATATTATAATATTTAAATGGTTTCCCTTAAATTCAAGATCCTCAAAAGCTTTGAACAAATCTGCCTCAAAATTCAATTTTCTTTTTAAAGACTCTATATCCCAATTAAGCAAATCTCTTAACTTTAGATTATTGATCTTATCTATCATTTCTATCTCCTTTTTAATTAATAAATAACTATTATTATAATAACTTGCATTACTTTTTAAAACAATAAGAACATCTTCTTAAGATATGTTTTTGTTCTTCTACCGTTTGCAGAAACTCATCTTGCCTATCTTTACCTTTAGCAATTTTCTTATCAAGAGGCGTTTTATGATTATATGTTCTTCTTTCCATTTCTTTTACCAAATCCTCATGACGAAAATACAAGGCTTTTAGCTTGCCCTGCCAACGTTTAGTTTCTGGATGCTGACTATAACCTTTTTTATTATTAGTGATTATAGACCAGATAGCATGTAACTCTCTATGTTCTCCAAGCAGATGATTTCTACATAGATGCTTTGGATCAATATCCCATATTCTCATAACAAATATATTATAGCAGGATTATTCATTATTGACAAACTAAAAATATTGGTATAAAATAAGAACAGTTAATTTGTTTTAGATCTTTAATAAAAGGAGTATAAAAATGGAAAAAAATGCATGGAAAGAAAGGGATTTCTGCCAGAGTTATTCTGATAATATTCAGATTTCAACGGAAGATCTTCATTATGGTTATCTCTCCCCTGGAGAAAGAGAGCTTCATCTTTTAGGTCCTGTTTCAAGATTAAAAAATAAATGGGTCGTAGAAATCGGATGTGGAGCAGCTCATAATTGTATTACTCTAAGTAAGTGGGGGGCAAAGTGTACGGGAATTGATATTTCTATGCCAATGATTAGGAATGCAAAGATATTGGCTAAAAAAGAGAATGTTGATATAGAACTTATTTGTGGCGATGGTAAAAACTTAGATCAATTACTAAAAAGAAGTAAGTACAACGACCAAAAGGTTTCTATCTTTATATCCAGCTATGCTATAAGTTTTATCTGCCAAAATACAATAGAGTTAATTAATCTCTTTAAATCAGTCCGTAAAAACATTCATCCTAGGGGATCATTTGTTTTCTGTTTTAGTCACCCTAGCCAGAAACCCAAGAAACCAATAGGGGGCGATAACCAAGGATGGAATGAAACCTACTTTACTATTAATGAAGTGACCCAAAGTTTAAACCTAGCTGGCTTTGAGACAGAAAGAACCTTAGAACAAACTACTGAAAATCCTAGCAAGATACCTATTGAAGAAAAAGAGAGATTCCCTTATAGGATTATTAATCTTAATCCATCCCTTGACCGATTTACCCACAAACCTCATACAATTATCTATCTTGCTAAAACAAAATAAAAAGAGCCGAAACGGCTCTTTTTTTAAACCTACTTAGGAACAATCAAACACGGTACTTTATTTTGTATAACCTCGTTATTAACAAAATCGTATTCCATCTTTCCTCTATCATTAAACTTAACAACTATCTTTCCAGATTTATGATCATCTTTTTTTACAAATACTTCTACTACCCTCCCTTCAACAACAAAGGGCCTAACTCCAATACACCATTTATTAAGCCAACGATGTTTTTTAACTTTCACAAGTCCTTCATTCATAATTTTCTCCTTATATACAATTTTAACTTACTAAGGTATTTTTAAAATAAAAACTATAATTAGTCAACATCCCTGCAATATAAAAAGAGGGCTATTAACCCTCTAATATAAGCTCCGCGGGCAGGACTCGAACCTGCAACCAAAGGCTTACACTAATCCCAATGTTTCCATTAAGCGTGGACTATCTCATCATCCTCGACTAAAACGTTAGGATGCAAGGCGCTATAAGTCTCTGAACCTTCCTATATATTAATATAGGCTTGGCTGCGGATTACCATATATAAATACTTAGGCTTCCCGCAATTCACCTTGTTTTTCAACCTTGATTTCTCAAAGAAGCTGCAATTTTTACAGGCCTCTGCGCTACCATTGCGCTACCGCGGAATGTATAATTATTATATATTGCTTTTAAAGAAAAATCAATATCCTTTAAGTTTCTTCAACTTATCATGTTCTCTAATCTTAGATAAAGCCTTAGCCTCAATCTGACGTATTCTTTCTCTAGTAACCCCAAACTCCTGACCTACTTCTTCTAAAGTATGGGTGATCCCATCTCCTAATCCAAACCTCATAGCCAATATTTTCTGTTCTCTAGGAGTTAAATCAATCAATATCTCTTTTAGTCTCTCTTTAAGTAAACTTCTTCCTGCCTGTAAAAAAGGAGAAACAGTTTTTTCATCTTCGATAAACTCAGCTAAAATACTATCATCTTCATCATCCCCTACTGGAGTCTCTAAAGAAACTGTTTCTTGAGATATCTTTTTAATATGATGAACCTTAGCCACACTTAAACCCATCTCAGCAGCAATCTCCTCTGCTAAAGGCTCTCTTCCTAAATCCTGTAATAAACGCCTTCTAACTTTAGTATATTTAGATATAGTCTCAACCATATGGACTGGTATTCTAATAGTTCTAGCCTGATCAGCTAAAGCTCTAGTAACAGCTTGTCTAATCCACCAAGTAGCATAAGTAGAGAACTTATAACCTCTTCTCCAGTCAAACTTTTCTACTGCTCTTCTTAAACCAATATTTCCTTCTTGGATTAAATCTAAAAGAGTAAGATTAGGAGATTTACCAATATATCTCTTAGCAATAGAAACAACTAATCTTAAATTAGCTCTCATTAACTTATTCATTGCTTCTTTATCTCCTTTTTCTATTCTTCTAGATAATTCCTTTTCCTGTTCTGCGGTTAAAAAAGCAACCTTTCCTATTTCTTTAAGATACAATTGAATAGGATCTATTTTAACAGCATCTTTATCTAAACTTATTGCTTTTTCTAAAGTATCATCAATCTGAAGAAATTCCTTAGCTTCTTTGATCTCAATTCCCTCTTTTTCTAGTTCCTCAAAAAGATCTTCTAATCCTTTAATATCTTTTTCTAGATTAGGGAAGAAATATAATAATTCAGAAGTAGTAACAAAACCTCTTTGCTTACCTTTGGCAAATAGCTCTTGAACTTTTTCAGAACTAAATATATTCTTTCTAGATATCCTTTTAGCTCTCTTCTTAACAATCTTTTTCTTTGGGGTCTTCTTCGTAGACTTTTTAATAATCTTCTTCTTTTTCTTAACAGGCTTTTTTTCAACAACCTTCTTGGTTTTTTTAACAGGTTTTTTCTTAATAGTTTTCTTCATACTTCTTGAACCTCTAGATCTGTCCATGATCTAGAATATTGATTAAATTGTTCAACTAACTGTTGAACCTTTTTAAAATCTTTGAGCTCTTCTGCTTTTTTAATCTCTTTAGAAATAAGATTTAATTTATCTTTAATAACTAATGTTTTTAATTGCTTTAAGCAATCATTAAACTCTAAACAAAGATTATCACAAACAATAGGCTCTGCCTCTGCCCTTAAAGAGAAATAACTTACTCTTTCAGCAATATCTTTAGGAATTTCTCCTTGATCATATAAATAATTTATTAATTTAGCTTCAGAAAAGAACTTTATATCATCCTTATTTAAACTCTCTTTATTCTTAGGATCTTGGAAAAGAAGCATTATTAATCTTTCTTCTAAAAGCTGTTTTCTTGTTTTCTGAACAATCTTTTCTTCAATTACTTCTTCTTTATTCTCTATGCCAACTTTATCTAATTCTGCTAACACATCTTCTTCTCTAACATCTAAACCAGAAGCTAGACTTTTCACCCAAACCCCTTGTTCTATCTTATTAGGTATGTTTTTAATAACTGGTAATAATATCTTAGATATTTCCTTTTTCCCCTCTAAAGTATCTTTATCATACTTAGAAAAAGTATTCTCCATATAGAAATCATGAATAGACTTAGCTTTATCAATCAAAGAGTTAAACTCTAAAGCAATATCAGCTGGATCCTTGCCTTGAGGCATACTAATTATTTTAATATTAAAACCCTGTTCCTGAGCCAAACTAATACCTCTTTTAGTGGCTGTATCACCAGCTAAGTCCATATCAAAAGCAGTATAGAGATTATCAGTATATCTTTTTAATATTCTTAATTGATAAGGAGTCAAAGCAGTACCAGAAGTAGCCACTACGTTAGAAAGACCAGCCTGATCTACCATTATAACATCCATATAACCTTCTACCAAGATGCATTTATTATTTTTCCTAATATCCATACCAGCTTTATTCAAACCATATAAGACCCTGCTCTTATCATATAAAAGAGTAGCTGGACTATTAACATATTTAGCTGGGTCATCTGTTTTAAACACTCTTCCTCCAAATCCTATTACCTGAGAACTTAAATCAAAAACAGGAAACATTATCCTGCCTCTAAATCTATCATAATAACTATTTGTTTTATTAGATTTTAAAGCCAACCCTGCTTTAATTAATTCTTCTCTTTTATAACCTCTACTAACTATAAAATCAGCCAAACCTTGCCAAGTATCAGGAGAATAACCTAATCTCCATTTCTTAATAGTTTCTTGTTTTAATCCTCTTTTTAAAAGATAATCTTTAGCTTCTTTACCAGTTGAACTTTCTAATTGCTTTTCAAAAAAAGAACAAGCTAATTCAGATATTTCATGTAATCTTTGCCTTTCTGTTTTTAATTTAGGATCTTCTTTTCTAAGCTCTACTCCTGCTCTTTGAGCTAATATTCTTAAAGCATCTTTAAACTCAACATTTTCTATCTTCATTATAAACTTAAACATGTCACCTCCTTCTCCACAATTAGAAACTACAAAATTATTAGCAACATAAGAATGATCTTCCAATACAGACAAATTATAAACTTCTCCTTCAAATTTCCTAGAGCTTATCTCTTTAACTGGAAATAAAGCATAAGATACATTGTTTATATTGCAAATATCAGCAAAGTGTAACTTTATATTTTCTTGCCAATTAATAATATATGATTTTTTGTGCTTAACTCCTTTTTTATCTATCCTTGGTTTATTAACTGTAATAGTAGGAACAATACCATTTCTCAATAAGATATCTCTTATTTGTTCCGACAAAACCAATGAAATAGTACCAATTTCTTTAGATAATCTATTTGAGATACATTTTGAAACTTTTGCAAAATTACCATCACCTCTAAAAATAGCCTCTAACAGTATTTTTTGTTTTTCCGCAGATAAATATTGGAGCTCGAAAGGTATATGCTTGTTTAAAGCTCCACTCCCGCAAAGATTTCTAAAAATATTAGACAACTCAGAACTATTAAGAGTAACATCTATAACATTTTTTCCACCTCTTGCTGGTTTTATAGTAGAACTTAAACCAAAAATATTTTTAATTATTCTAGATATATCTTTCGCGAATTCTTTCTCATGGCCACCAAGAGTAAATCTAATATGACCATATTCATCAGCGCTACCCTCTGCAATCCAATAACCTAAAAGTTCTAAAAAGTCTTTTTCTACTTTTATTAAGTTAGGAAAACTTTTAAGCCTTCTAGCATAAAAGCTTCTTTTCCTAGTCAAATAATCATTAAGATTTATTTCTTTTATATCTTTTACTTCTTCATTAATAGGAAAAAGCAAATAATCATTCAATGCAATATCTTTAGCTAAAACTTTTTCTATCTTGTAATCATTGAAATATTTCGTAGGACAATTCTGGACACAACGTCTTTGACAAATTCTACTTTCTCGAGCTTTTTGTTTACAATTTTTGGTTTTTATAGCATATACCTTATGATCCTCTGTTAAAGAAACTACATCACTATGTTTACGAACCCTTATATCTACGATATTCCCCTTATATAATCTTTCAAACTTTTTAATAACAGGCATAAACTTTCCAGAATAAGTTAAAACTTTTTGTTCCTCTTCTATAGATTCTATCGCATGATAACCCCTTTCTGTCTTAATTAAAGAACCTTTTGGAAAACAGCTTCCAAAACAATGCCACATCTGACGAGAAGGAGAAACAAAAAATGAAGGTTTTTTCTCTGAATGAAAAGGACAAACCGCTCTAAAATTAGCACCGGCTTTTTCTAATTTAATATAGCTTCTAATAACATCTACTATATCTAGACGATCTTTAATTTCCTCTACTGGAGAACTAGCCATACTAAAGTCATATTATACTTTTCTCAAAAATAAAACAAGAAGCTACCTTCTTGCATAAAAATAATTTATAATTTTATTTTTTTTATCTCTTTCTCAAAAAAATCTAAAATCTCACTTTTTGACACAGTTTTTCCTAAAAATTCTATTTCCGCATTTCTAACATCTTTAATATATGTTAGCTCCTCTAAAAAAAGCCTATCATTAAACTCCTGCTTATACTTTTTCTCACATCCTTTAATTATGCCTTTAATACTTATTTTTCTCTTTTTTAAAATAAAATATAAATCAACATAGTCTTTAAGAGAAGCCCTTCCTCCCAAAGTAGAAGCCTTCATTAAGGCAATCTCTTTAACAGAAGCAACATTAACATTATTTATTTTCTCTAATTTAAAAATCAAAGGGTAGCGATAATTAACAAAATTAAATTTTACAGAATCTATTGTAAGATTTATTTGCTCTGAGTGACGAAGTGAAATTCTAATATCATAACCTTTGAAAACTCTTTGAATTTTAGCAATAACTTTTTTATCCAATGATTTATTGGCAAACATATCAAAATCATTAGATATTCTATGACCCAATTGCAAAGCCAATCCCGTTCCACCAACTAAATAAAAATCTGGGAACTTAACCAGTTTATTAAAAACCTCTTTCTGCTTTGATTTGAGAACCTCTAGATACATATTTAAACTTATTAATATTAAATAATATTTTAATTAAGGGAATTACCTGCTTGCGAAATTCACTCTCCGGGATAAGCTTTATAGTTCTTCTTAGATTTTCTCTACCGTAATTATCTATAAGCCATTTCCATTGTTTCAAATTACCGTAATTAAGTGTATTTACAATTATAAGTCTTTTGCTATTAACAGGATTGATAGAATCAAACCTATAACCCCAGAAAAGGGGCTTAAAATGAGAGGGAAGCAATTGTTTATTTTTGACAGTCATATTATTATATTATACCTTATTTTGCCTTATTTAGCCAGATGCTATAAAATAAAAACAATGAAACAAACTATTGGCATAGATATTGGAGCTTCTAAGATCATTTTTGTGTTACTTAAAGATAAAAAACTAATAAAAGATATTAGAATTAAAACTCCAAAAACTAAAGCTCTTTTAGTTAAAGCTTTAAAAGATAATTTAAAGAAATTCCCTAAGGCTAAAATAGGCATCGGAATTCCAGGAAGAGTAAAAGGAAAAACCATAAAGTATTGTCCTAACCTTAAATATCTTAATAATGAAAAACTAGGAATAAAAGCAACTTTAGAAAACGATGCTAATTGTTTTACTCTAGCAGAAGCAATTATGAATAATTACAAAGGAACTGTTCTTGGTATAACTATAGGTAGTGGTTTAGGATCAGGATTAGTAAAAAATAAAAAGATAAAAGGCAATCTAGAACTAGGCCATATAACAATTAAACCTAAGGGACGTAGATGTACTTGCGGAAAGAAGGGTTGCTTAGAAGAATATGCTTCAGCTAAATTCTTAAAAAGAAATAAAACTTATAAAGAACTAGGAAAGAATTTAAACATAGGATTAAACAAAGCTAAAATTAAAGCAGATATAATAGTTTTAGGCGGAGGAATAGCCAAGTCCCATAAATACTTTTTAAAAGAAATAAAAAGAGATGTAAAAATCTCTAAATTAGGAGAAAAAGCCGGAGCTATTGGAGCAGCCTTACTTGTGCAATAAAATATATTCAGCATGACTCCAACCTAAAGGAGTAGCCCAATATATTAAATCCTCTTTAAATTTCTTAGCTAATCGCTCAGCTTGTTTTGTTCCGTTTATTACTCTTTGATTAAACTCTACTTCATGAGCTTTCCAATCTTCATATTCATATTTAGTAGCAATATGTTCTGGCAATAATCCATTACTTCTAGAAGCAACTTTATCCAACCAATTACAACATTGTCTGTAGGACTTTTTATCTCCTGCTTTTTTAAAAAACCTAGCCATTATGGCAGTTAAAACACACCAGGATCCGGAACCACCACTATACCAATGCCAATCTTCAACTATTTCAAACTTTCTAAATCTTCTAAAACCTCCTACTTCATTATGCCAAAGATTCTCTTTAAGATATTTAAGAGTATTCTTAAGTAATAGCTTGGAATCTTCTATTTCAAAGTAAAAAGGAGCTATTTGAGAAGTGTCAGGCACTCCTTTAAATCTCAAGTTCTTCATATATACTTTTAACTTCTTATCAAAGAATCTTTTTTGAATATTCTTTTTCAATTTCTCTGCTCTCTCATACCATTCTTGAGCTTCTTTATCTCTATTCATTAATTTAGCAATTTCAGCAGCGTCATAAAGACCACGACAGCAAGCTGAATTAACCCAAATATCATAACCATGTTCTAGTCTATAAAACTCATGAATGCTTCTTTTAGTTGTTACTAAGCCTGTTTTAGAATAATCTTTAATTAAACCTACAATCTGTTTAACCAACATCCAAGCATCCTCTAAAAATACATGTTTTTTATTATGAAGATAAGTATCATAAATACCATGAATAACTAGACCTTCATTATCATTCTGATCTATTCTAGTAACACAAGGCCAACCATTAACATTATATCTATGAAATACTTCCTCATACCTAGCTACATTAGCTATTTTATTAATAAAATAATAAAACTTCTCCGATCT
>Ga0272442_10000875_pt1 | contig 47160 bp, 66 predicted proteins | sample SSMForm2O_FD_200262 | JGI IMG/M metagenome (GOLD analysis project Ga0272442, IMG submission 200262) | Marine sediment archaeal communities from Little Sippewissett salt marsh, Falmouth, MA, United States - SSM-Form-2O | ecosystem: Environmental > Aquatic > Marine > Wetlands > Sediment ...
TGGAGTTGCGCGATACGTGCCTTGAGGTCGGCTTTCTCTTCGGCGGTCTTCGCCTTCTTGAGGAGATCCCTCATCTCGGCGAGGTCTTGCTGGAGGGTGGTCTCGGCTTCGCCAGCTTCCTCGACGGCCTTCGCGAGCTTCTCGGCAGGAGGCTTCGGCTTCGTCGCGGCCTTCGGAGGCTCTGCCTTCGCGGGCGTCTCGGCTGCTGGTTCGTACTTCTCGCCCTTCTTGTAGGCCGAGTACTCCTCCTGAAGGGCCTTGTACTTCTCCGGGCCCAGGCGCTTCGCGATGTCCTTGTCGAACTTCTCGCCCTTCGCCTTCTCAACCCACTCGCTGAACTTCAGCCCAGCCGGAACGTCCTGGGAGGCTTCGAGGTCGGCGCGGAGAGTCTCATCGACAGTCGGCCCAGTCTTCGGAGGCGGACGGTCAGGACGACGGATGGTCTTGCCCTTCTCGCCAGTCTGCGTGGCCTTCCGAAGCGCGGCGCCGACGCCCTCGCCTTCCTTCACCGCAGCGGAGACCGCCTTCATCGCGTCAGCGGTCACTCCGGTGTAGCGGTAGACCTTGCCGTTGGACTGGGCGACTTCGAGGACGCCGTCCTTGTACGCGTAGCTCTGGAAGCCGGTGGACTTGACCGGGATGTGGTCGATCTCTCCGACCTTGTCCTCGACCTTCTCGACGACCTTGAGAGGCTCGCGCTTCTTCTTCGCTGGAGCCTTTCCTTCTGGTGCCTCCGCAGGCGCTTCCGCCTCCGCCGGCTCAGCCTTGCCCTTTCCGCGTCCTCCTGCAACCGCTCGCTTGTAGGCGGCGTCGGCGTCCGGGTACTCGCCCTTCTTCTCACCCTTCGCGTTGCGGACGATGAACTTGCCATCCTCCTCCTTCACGGTCCACTTGTTGCCGGCCTCGACGGAGGCCTCGAACTTCTGCTGAGGGGTCTGCTTCGGAGCCTTCGCCTTGGCCGGGCCCTTGGTCGGGGTCTTGACCGCAGGCTGTCCTGTAGTCTCACGGTTCAGGCGCTCGACCAGGGTGCCCGCGAGGTCTTCTGGTACGCCGCGAGTCTTCGCGAACTCGATCGCGTTGTTGTAGCCTCCCTCGGGCCTCGTGAGTTCCCGCTGAATGGCGCCCACGAGGTTCTCGGGGATGTCGGCCTCGGAGCGGTAGCCGGCCTCAGCCGCTGCCACCTCAGCCTCAGGCTTCGGGCGGAGTGCCTCGGTGTGGGCGTAGCCCTCGGCCTCAGTCTTGTTCGCCTTGAGGACGGTGGTGCCGTCCGGGTTCGTGACCTCGTAGCCCTTCTTGCCCTTCCGCTTCGAGACCTTGTAGCCAGCGGCCTCCCAGACCTGCCGCTTCGTCTGGGTCGGCGCCCTCTCGGCCAGGGCCTCTCCTGCCTTCCCGGCCCCCACAGCCTTCCCAGGCGTCGGGGCTGCTGGGGCCTCAGGGGCCGCAGGAGGCGTTTCTGGGGCCGGGGTGGGCTCCTGGGTCGTCCGGGCCCTCAAAGCCTCGCCAGCGCGGCCCTGGAGGCCTGGAGCGGGCGTTTCTGGGGCCCTCACGGGCTGGTCGAAGGTCAGGGAGAGCTGTTCCGGGCCCTCGGGGGCCACCTCCCGCTCCCCGATGATCCGCTCCCGGGCCACCTTCTCGGCGTTCGGGGTCGCCCGCTCCTTCAGCATCTCCACGAGCCGGTTGAACTTCGCGGTCTCGGCGGAGGTCAGCCCTCCAGCCTCCTGGGCCATCTCGTCGGCCACGGAGGTGAGAGCGTCGGTCATCTTCGTCCGATTGAAGGCCGCATCCATGGCCTGAGCCTCGGTCTGCGAGATGTCCTTCAGGAACGCGTTCCTCTGCTCGGCAGAGAGAGTGTTCCAGATCTCCCCGGCATTCATGCCACGGATATCCTTCTTGCCGCCCAGGAAGCTCGGGAGCTTGTTCCGCAGGCGGGCTACGAGGCCTGGGGCGTACCTCGCTGCCTGATCCGAGATCAGGAATCGGGCAACGAACGGGATCGGGATGCCGGTCTTCGCGGAGACGGCGCCGAGGAGCGGGTATGTCATCGCCTTCGTTCCGGCGCGGATGACGGAACGACCGATTCCACCCCTCGCCGCCGGAGCCGGAGCTTCGACCGCAGCCGTCATCCTCGCCTGCATCTCCGGCGTGAGAGTACCCTCCGGGCCACGACCCTCGATCACATCGAGAGCCATCTGCCGCTCTTGTGCGGCGCGAGCTTGGTTCGCTGCCTCCTCGGCCCAGGCCTTCTCCTCGACGCGACGAACGAGCGCATCCGTCCGGGCCTCGCCGTGCGCACCTTCGATGTCAGCGGCACGGCGACGTGCGCGAAGGGCCTGGAGTGCGTTCAGGGGCTTGCCCTGGAGTGCTGGGATGCGCTTCGCGAGGGCGGCGCCCGCCATGTGCCCGCCGACCATTCCTGGGCCGAAGCTCATGACGGTGCCGAACTCTTCTCCGAACGCGGCCTGCTCTTCGGGAGTCTCGCCAGCGGCAGCGGCAAGTCGCTCACCCACTGGAGCCATAGCCGCATGCGTACCGATCGCGCCCGCGAGCGCAGGGATCACTGCCTGAGGAGCGACCACGGCGCCGGCAGCGATCGGCAGGACGCCGCCGGCCATCTTCGCAGCCTGTCCCCCCTCGCCCGTGGTGAAGTACGTCTTGCCGAGCATCTGCTGAACTTCGCCCACGGCCTCGCGACGCTCTTCCTGCCCGCGCTTCAGGGCTGCGAGTCGTGGATTGCGCATGTACGCAGCGGCGCCCGCATCCACGACAGCGGGCTCTTCGAGTTCCATCTCCGGCAGGTCGCCCCGCTTGACCTCGGGCTCCCTCACTCCGTCCCCGAAGTCCTCCAGGCTTCCGATCTGCCCGGACTCGATGAGGTGGTCTACGTCGACGCCCTTCGCCTGGAGATGCGCAAGCTTCTTCGCGATCTCCGGCTTGAAGGGAATCCCGCCCGGGAGAGCCCGATCGGAAGCGACTGTTCCCGGTGGGAGGCCGGGGCCCGTGTCGCCACGGCGCCGCGCTTCTGCGATGTTCGCCAGCTCTGCGACGCCAACGAGCCCGCTGCCGAAGGCCGTGCCCATCGACCCGAGTGCGGTCGGAATGCCAGCGATCGCCTCTGCAATGTAGGGCGCCACGCCGGCACCAGGGGTTGCCCCCATGCCTGCGCGAATGCCCGCACCACGAGCAGTAGCCTCCGCCTCCTCGACGGCCCGCTGACCCTCGGGGCTCTCGGCGTACGCCTTGTCCTTCAGGCGCTGGCGCTGGCGCTGGTAGACACCCAGCTCGTACTCGGTGAACTCCTGGCCAGACTCGGGATCGAAGTAGCGCTTCTCAGCCATCTTATTGCCCAAGGATGCTCTGGAGACTGAACGGTTGTTCGGTCCTCTTCAGTGGACCCGTGCCCGGGGCCACGGCTTCGGCGGGCCCGAGAACCTCCCAGCCCTGGCCGTCCCACCGCGTGATCCGTCCGCCCTGAATCTTCTCCTTGCCGCACGGAGAACCGTCCGGTGCGGGCGGGCACTCCTCGCCTTCGCCTGGGGTCGCTCCCGCCATCGGCTTCTGGTCTTCGCCCAGGTACAGGCCCGCCGCCTCGATCGCGTCGAAGTAGCCGTACTTCTTCGCCTGCTGTACGGTCCTCCTATCGATGGTTGGCGCGGGCGGGTTCTCCTGGCCAGTGATCCGCCTCCAGTCACCCTCGTGAGTAGCAAGACGGTTCGCAGCGAACTCGATGTCAGCTTCCAGCATGCCGCGAAGTTGTTCCGGGGACGCTGCGGTCGTGTAGCGGTCGTAGACCTCCTCGATCTCTCGCTGTATCGGGGCCATGCCGTTCTTCTGGGCCAGCGCGAACTCGGTAGCTACGTTGGTGAGAGCGGTACGGAGCGCTCGCTCTTCTGGTCTGCCCGTCTTCTCGTAGAACCAGCCGATGCCCTTGTTGATCCACGGGAAGTCGGTGCGCTCGAACTTCTCCGACAGGTCGAAGACCTTGCCGACGTCCGCGAGCACGTTGTTCACGGCCTGACGGCCCTTCCGCATGTTGCCCTTCGCCCAGTCGAGAGCGAACTCGTAGCCCTGCATGGACCAGTTCGGGTTGATGTAGGGCATCACGATGGAGAGAGCGGTACGGAACTTGGTGTCTCCCGTTCCGCGACCGAGCTTCGCCTTGTAGTTGGAAGCGGCCCTAGCGGCCCCTTGCAGCTCGGGAGGGAGCTGCTTGAGGAACGCATCGCCGCGCAGCGACCAGTCGAGCGTTTCGGCTACGGGTGCGAGGTATGGGTTCTCGGAGGCAGCGGTCGGCTTCACATCGCCCACGCCACCCTTCGTCTTGCCGGACTGACCGAAGTCGATATCGAAGTTCTGGGTCAGCTCGTTCCAGCCCATGACCCTTCCACCGATGACCCGCGTCGGAGGCGGGCCGAGGTCTGCCGACTCCGGCTTCTCGAACGCGGCCTTCGCGTACTCCCCTCCCATCTTCGAGGCGATCTCGTAAAGGGGATGACCGTACCGGAAGACCTGTCCCCGGAACTGCTCAGGAATCCTCTCGTCGAATGGAAGAGCAACGGGCGGATTCTCCGCCTCCATGGCCTGCCGCTCGGCGCGGTACTTCTGCATCGCGAGCCTGACGGGGCTGACCTGACGCGGCTGGATCCCCATGACCTCCGAACCGGGGATGGTGACCGTCTCGTCCATCTTCGGCTGGAGAAGCTGCTCAACGGACGGGCCGGGGCCGACCTGTGGCTGGAAGGTTTCGTCGGCCCCCGGGAGCTTCACCTCCGGGAGATTCTTCAGGATCGCGCCGATGTCGCCCTTCTGAAGCTTCGCCTCTTCGAGCGCGGCCTCACCTGTGTTGATCGCGTCCTGCTGGGCGGACCCCATGCGGAACTTGTCCATGTCCGCCCGAAGACGATCCGCCTGGAGCCTACGGAAGTTGGAGCGGGCCTTGCGCTCCTCCTCCTCAATGGCGAGCATCCGCTGGCGCTCTTTCCCTTCGGAGTAGGCACCAAACATCTGGCCAACGCCCCGAAGAGCATCAGCCACACCGCTTCCGCCGTATGGCATTGGCCGATACGCCCTGATGATCGCCATGGCGACTCCTTAGACGAACACGTCCGGCTTCGTGAGGCCAAGGGCTCCCGCAGCAGCCCCGTAGTTGCCGGGTCCGGTCGTGGTGCCCTTGCTTCCGAAGCGCTCCCGCTGCTGCGTCTTCGCACGCTGAGCGCGGCCCCAGATCTGCGCGAGGTTTCCAAGGTCTCCGAGCGCGGCGGTCTCGCGTCCGTACCGCATCTCTTCCGCGCCGCGACGAGCGCCTGCGCGGGCCTGCGCGGCCTGACGCGCAACCGGAGAGCCGATCTTCAGGACGCTGGGATCGATGCCGCGAGCGCGGGCGATGTTCTCCAGCTCACGCTCTCCTGCGGCCTCTTCCTCACCGATGCGGATCATCTCCCCTTCGAGGATTCCCGCCGGTCTCCACGCGGCCTCGCTCACGCGGCCCTTGTATCTGTTCTGGAGCATATTCAGGGTGGGCGCAAACCGCCTCGTGACCTCGGGGGCGGTGTACTGCTCTCCCGTCGAGGTCCGGTAGCCCTCCTGATCTGTGGTCGTGACCTGGGGCCCCATGGCTCCCGCGTAGATCGCCTCCGCCTGGGGGGCGATGCCGGCGAGCCACTGATCCAGCTCGCCCTTCGCGGCAGCGATGTCAGCACGATGCTGCTGGTACATCTTATTCTGCTGCTCGCGAGCCTTCTTGCCTTCCCAGACGTTGGCCGCAGCCCCGATTCCTTGTCCGATCAACCCGAAGACCATGTCGTTACTCCTCTGAGGCTTCGCTGTCGCGGCCAGGGCCTGAGCTGCTTGCTGCCCCGTGAAGGGACTGACGAAACCACCCATCACTCTGCCTCGTCGCCTAGCGTATCATTCTCGCCATCCACAAGAGGGATGGACCAATAGCGCCCCTTGACCTCCTCGCCGCCGGCCAGGGAAACGGCCAGATGCTCGATGACCTTGTCGTAGGGAGGGGGCGGGTAGCCGTCGGTCACGGTCGCAGAGACGGACGTCGCACCATACGAGAGAAGCCTGCTCTTGACAGCGTCCCAGAGGCGGGTCAGGGCGAAGCCAGAACGGCCCCTCCGCTCCGGTGTGACCCACAATGGATCGAGGTGTGGAGCCAGAAGGACGCCGCAAGCTGCGACCACCTTGCCATCCTCCACCGCACCAATGGCCAGGGCCTTGGGATGCATCCCAGGAACCTGAGCCTTCTCTTCGGAGTCCAGCTCTCGGTATTCCATCACGGGTTCAGGATCGCATCGACCTGGGCGCGGACGGTGTCATCCGCAGCCTCGTACCGTTCGCTCATTTCCGCGACCTCCGCAGAGTCGGCCATGCGCCACTGGCCCCGGAGGGTCTCGGTGAAGATCTCGTCGAGGAACATCTGCTGGGTGAACTCTGGGCCCAGCCCCTTCTGCTCCTTGTACGTCTCGTACGCCTCCAGCAGCAAGCGGACCCGCTGCTGAGGGATGTCTACGCTTGCAGAAACTGTGGGCATGCGTCGCCTCCCATATCGAAGTGAACGGGGTAGACCAGGGACTCCCTGATCCTCCCCAACTCCTCAGTCGAATAGATGTGGCTCCTCTGGAAAAATCGTACTGCCTTCATGAAGTCCTCGATGAAAGGCAGGGCCCCAAGCATGGGCAAGCTCCAGACCACCACCGAAAGCCCCGCCGGAAGCACGTAGTTGACCCGGAACTCGATGTAGTCGAAGTAGATGTAGTTCGAGGACGTCCCAACGGGCTCTTGGTAGTACCATGCGATCCTCAGCGCATCCAGCTTCGCGTCGGTCCATCCTCCGCTCGGAGCGGTGACGGTGTCGGTGTAGAGCGAGTTCACTGGCTGGCGGAGAGGGCCATACCACCAGTCGCTAGCGCCGTTGCGTCCAACGTTGTTCCTTGCCGTCGAGTTGTCCGTCACGCCAGTTCGCCGCTGCCGGTTGTGCAGTTGAAGGCTCGTGATGGAAGAGAACGCAGACGAGAAGTTGTCCACTCCGTAGTTGCTCGAAGTACCACTGCCAGTGTTGCACTGGTGCTGCGGCCCGGTTCCGTTGTTGTCGGATGTAGTGGCGCTCCGCAGGTTCGAAGACGAACGCAGAGACCAGCCGCCACCACTGACCCCTCCGGTGTGAGTGATATAGAGAAGATCCTGAGCCATCATGCCCTGGTCATGTGGAAGGCCCAGGAGAGTAGCGTGACCGTCCCGGTGACCGAGGCCACTTCCACTTCAAGGTAATCGTTCGCGACGAGGGTGTTGTTCTGGAGCGTGCCGAAGGCGGTCCACGTCGATGCGGACGCAACAGACAGGTCCGTCGAACGAAGATCACTGCTACCGTTCTTGCGCACGTTGACTGTGGCTCCGGTCCCGCCCTCGCGCCAGCAGTAGATCGCATCCACGGTGTAGCCATCGTAGGCCCGGAAGACCATGGTGAAGTCCGCAGAGAGCCCTGAGGTCGTGTTCTGAAGAGTCGCTCCCCGCTCTTCCTTCAGGCCGATGGCGTTGCCTTCAAGGTAGAGGTCATTGAAAGAGGCCCCAGAAGAACCGAGATCACGCGTGCCGTCTCCGTCCGGGATGAGCACCCCAGCGAGGGCCCGGGTGCAGTCGGCCAAGATGTACTGGGTGTGATCGTCTACTCCGAGGTCGGAGAGATCTCCGTGGCTAGCTCCGCCGAAGGTGCCCCCATCAACGATCACGTCGCCCAGGAAGACCACATCTTCCTTGAACTCAGTAAAGCTCCCCTTCTTCAGCTTCTCCCGAATGCTTTCGTTGTCCTCACGCTGGGCCGTCTTCAGTTCTTCGATGGCCTCTTCGATGCGCTGCTGAGACAGGCGGCACTCCCGCAGAGCGTCCTTGATGTCCTGAACGGAACGCTGGACATCCTGGGAGGCATCCACGGGGACGCGTACGCTTTCGTCGCTGGGCCTGTCAGGCACTTACGTTGCCCCCGTCGCCGCTACCAACCGGAAGCTCCGTCCAGTTGCCAGTGCCGACGTGACGAACACGGATGCCGTATGGCTCGAATCCAACGTCACCCTGGCCAGCGTTGTTCGTGGTCACGAAGATGAGCTGGAGGCGACGCCCCTTCGTCCCCCGCCTCGGCACGAGCGTGTACACGTCGCGCTCGTTCGGATCGACCGTGATGGGGACGGTGTCGTGGAGCGTACCGTTCTTGTAGACGAGCATCTGGAGGTCCACCGGGCTGTAGGTGTCCAGCTCGACTTGGTTGATCCACGCGAGGTCACCGCCTTCCGGCGGGATGATGTGGCCCGTGTCGAGTCGCATCACCTGCTGGGGCCTCTGCCTGTAGGAGATGCCGAAGGCCTGGAGCGAGAACGACGTGAAGGAGCCGGTGAAGTTCGCCTGCGTCTTCAGGAACGTGCCCAGCGAGGCCAAGGAGGCACGGTAGACCTCTTCCTGTGTCGTCGTGAAGAGCACTGACGTGGTCCCGAGCGTGTCGCCGTCGTTGAAGAACTCTACTCTCCCCACGCTTCCACCCGTGTCAACATGGATCTGGAGATCAGCGGCGTCCTTCCTTCCGAGCGCATTCCCTCCATCGTCGATCGGAGTCAGGATATCCACGTAGATGCCGCCCTCGTTGTCTCCTGTGCCCGATTCGATCTCGCGCACCCTTCCGTCACTGGTTCCCACGAGAAGTGTGCCGTCGTACTCGCGCCAGATCGAGAGAACGCCGTGTTCATAGTCGAATCGGCACCACTGCTGATGGTCCGGCATGTACTTCCAGACCTTCGACGGGATCTCCGGCGAGTCCTCGCCCTCGGGCGCGAGCATGTAGAGGTTGTGGTTGTCCACCTCGAAGCGGAAGCGTCCGTCCAGGGTGTTCAGCGGCTCGATGTTGTGGCGCTCGCGGTTCTTCCAGAGGAGAGATGTCCCCGCGAACGGGATCGGCTGGAGGCTGGCCCCGTTCAGCATCATCGGGCCGTCGCCGGAGCGGTAGATGATCGCGTTTCCGTCCGTGGCCGCAGAGGCATCGACAGGAGGGTTCGCGACGCTCATCTCCTGCGGGTAGAGATCCACAAGAACTCCGCCCGCGTCGAGGTTGCCAGACCCGGCGATGCGGATGATGTCTTTCGAGCAGCCGATGTAGATCTGCTCCCCAGCCTCAATCACCCAGTAGGGGTCACCGTACCGGCGCAGGTCGATCGCGTGATACACGCTGAAGCTGGATGGCCTCTTGCCGGAGGAGACGTAGAGCCAGCCTTCGGAGGTGAGCACGAACATACGCTTCCTCCAGGGGCCGGCGATGCCGATGACGTTGTCCGGCGGACCCACCGACCCGGGCTCGAAGGGCTCGTTCTCGATCAGCGCATCCAGCTCGCTCTTGAAGATGGCGATCTGAAGGTCGCTCGAACCCGACCCGGCACCAGGGGCGAGGGAGAAACCGTGAGACGTGAGACGAGCACGCTCTTCCGGCTGGTCGAAGTTGGTGGTGCCCCCACGACGCGAGGAGATCTCGTCGATCGTCATGCCGCTCGCCGGAGCCGCATTCGTGATCGCGACGCGGTAGTAGGTGTCGAGCCAGCCCCCGTACATGTAGATCCAGATCTGATCGACCTGAGCATCCTTCGCAGTGAGCGCCGCCGCAGGGATGGTGACCTGCAATGTCTGCTGAGCGAGATTGAGATCGTCGGAGATCGGGGACATCGGAGACAGCTCGGTGTAGATCTCGGCTCCAGCAGCATCGAGATACTGGCGAGCGTAGCGGTAGCCGACACGGAAGTTCCCGTTCAGGGAGCGGGCGCCGCCACCCGTCCAGATAGCATCGTCGAAGTAGGCCGAGTCGGTGGAACCGCTCGACACGTTGTAGGCGATCTTGAAGCCACGCACCGTCTTCCAGTTCCGCCCCGAAGTCGTGCCTACGCGCTTGAACTGTCCGCGAGACACGGTGAAGTGGCCCCAGGCCGGGGAGGCAGACTGCGTATCCCTGCGGGGTACGGTCGTACCCCCACGGAGTTCAGTCAGGCGCTTCACCACGTCGCCAGCCACAGCCGGAGAGCGGACGTTGGTCACCTCGTCCGGCGTGAGTACGCTGAGCAGCCGCTCTGTGGAGGCCGTGTACGCATCCACCGAGTTCACCCTCGGGTCCTTCAGGCCGGTCTCGACATCGTTCTTCAGATCGAAGTCGAAGTAGTAGTAGTCGTCCACGAAAGGATCCGTGCCCGTGCCCAGGCCGAACATGATCGTGACCTTGTCCACCTTCTTCGGCTTCGCGAGGTGTACACGGACATCGAAGAGGTCTGTGTTCGATCCCACCGAGCCACCGATATCGAGGTAGTCCTGATCGGAGGAGAACTTCTTCGAGGCCGAGGCTACGGCATCCGACGAAGGGATGAGTTCCAGGGCGCTGTTAGCGTTGCCATCGTAGTCGCTCACGAAGTTGCTGGTGCCCTCATGGATCGTGAAGGCAGGCGACTCGCCAGAGTCGAACGTAGCCACCGTTTCGGTGATCGCGTCGATCGCCGAGAGGGTCGGGGCGTAGGCTGGGGCATCGATACCCCAGTTGTAGAAGTTGCTCCCGTCGAACTTCTTCTTGGTGGTGCCGCGAGCGAAGAAGGCTTGGTAGGCGTCATCACCAAAGGAGATGTCGCCGGAGCCATCGAAGGCGGTACCGAAGGACATGCCGTCGCGGTAGACCTGATCGTCCACCCCGGCGAAGCGATACTTCGTGCCCTGAAGGATAGGGCTATAGAGAGCGTTGACGTTCAGGTCCGCGAAGCCGGTGTAGATGTCCCGGCTCCCACGCCGCAGAACACGCGCACCCGTGGCGTCGGGGATAGTGTTCGTCGCATGCAGGAGGACCCCGTCCGGGGCGTTCACGGAGTCTGCGTCGGGGTGCCACCTCCACCCGCTTGTCGTCCTGAACATCGTCGGCACGTCACACCCCCAGTAGCGCCCTCTCCTCCAGCGTAGACGATGGTGCGCCGCTGACCTCCGGGATAGGCCCGCCCTCAACCCGGACCTCGTTCAAAGCCTGGGTCAGAACTACGTCGAGGCTCCCGAAAGAGGAGAGGATGGGCGTTCGCCGGAACTCCTCGTCAACGAGTCCGCCGCCCGCAGCGGGGTTCGTCTTGTTCGGGAAGCGCACGAGGTAGTGCTGGGCAGATTCGTCCCAGACGACTGGGATCCCCAACTCTGGGCCACGAACGTTCGCAACGTGCCGGAAGAGCTTCTTGATCCCGCCCCCCGACTCGACGATTACGCCATGGCAGGTGTCACACCACGGATCTCCGAACCAGTCGCGGGTTGGGAGGTCGCATCCCTTGCATGTCATCAGCTCAGCGCTCCCACGGTCTGCGTGGTGCCGTTGTCAGCCACGGAGCGGCTACCCAGCGTGGTCGAACCGTTCGACTTGTACCACGTCTGGAGTGTCGCGGTCTGGTCGATCTTGAACGCGAACCTCTGGAAGAGGAACTGGAGCTTGTCGCCGTAGGACGCGGTTGCGCTTGGAATGGAAGCCAGCTCAGCAGCCGGTGCGCTGGTCCATGTCCTCGCGCCGTGGAAGAGGACGTACTTCGTGGTTCCGTAGAGGGGAGCCACGGCCCAGGCCTCGTCCAGGGTGGCGATCTTCGAGGTGCCATCGTAGTCGATGATCGTCCGGGCCTGCCCCGCCCCAGTGCTGGAGGTCAGGAGCACGGTCAGCCCGTTGTAGTAGTCGTTCGTGGTGTTCGCGCCCGCATCGAGTTCGAACTCGGTCCCCGTTGGGGCCCCGGCGTTACCGCTGGTAGCCGTCCGGGCCACCATCTGCCCCAAGACACCGGAGATGTCCTGGCCGGTGGCCCCAGCGATGGCCTCGATACCGTGGCCAGTACCCACTCCCGTGGCGACGATGCCCGACTGGTTCGTCAGCCCACTCGCGTCAGCATCGAACTGGCTCGTCTTCATGAGCGTGCGGACGTGGACGGAGAAGTCGCGGAAGGCGGGACCATTCTGATCGACGAACTGGACCATGACGTCTTCGCCGGTCAGCTCGGAGGAACCATCCAGCACGAGCTTGTAGACCGAGGTCGAGCCCACCTGGGTGATGTTGTTGTCCGGCTTCCCGCTGTTCGTGGCCTTCAGTACGCCGTCGATGTAGATGAGCACATCGCCGTTGCCGTCTGCCGCACCATGCAGAGTCGCCGGGGCCGTGGTCAGGAAGCGATCGCTGCTGCTGCTCGCGACGTCCCTGTAGGAGAAGTAGATGTTCTTGTCTTCCCCCTGAATCGCATCGTATTCATAGACGAACATGTGTGCCTCATCCTTTGCTTCAGCCGCAGGATCGACTGGAACGGTGAAGGTGACTTCACTGCCCTCGTCGGTCTCTACTCCCGAGTCCCATCGTACCTCAACGCGATATCCGTACTCCGTGCTCTCGGAAAGGGAGCCGATGACCGACTGGACTTCCTCGGGCTCAGTTGTCGAGGCCGTCCACGCCGTTGTGTTGCCGTAAACGCCACCCGTTGGCGTCGTGTCGTACGCGAACCTCCATTCGAGATCGGTCTTGTTGTTTCGATCCACGGTCGCGTTGAGCGTTGCTCCACCGTCGTTGGAGACCCCGGAGACTCCAGCGTTCACGCCCGTGGCTGGGTTCGTGGTGACCTCCGGGACATCGGGAAGGGTGGACGCCGAAGAGGACGAGCTGTAGTAGTCAGTCGTCGGGTTCGAGGTGGCAGAACGGTCGAGGCGGTACCGGAAGTCGTAGGAGGTGTCGGGGTCGAGCCCAGAAACGGTCGTGCTGCCGCAGTTGCGAGAGGTATAGCCAGACTGGCTACTCTTGAGGGCTGCGCCTGTGGTCCACGTTCCGTCCGAGGTCTTCTTGTACTGAATGTAGAGGGTGACAGTCGAGTCCTTCGTCGAAGGGATGAACTCGTCCCCGAGGGCGTTGTTCACCCGAATCGAGAAGGTCTGAAGATTGTCCAGCGTTGGCTCGTCGTCCAGGGTCGGGGCGGAAGCGTACGTTTTCCCATGGCTACCGTTCTTCGCGTCGCTCCATGTCTGGTCGAGTTCGGCGTCATCGGTGGCGCCATAGACCCTTGTGTAGACGTTGTCATCGCAATCAGCGGAGAAGCTGGGGTCGTTCCGCCAGAACGTGTAGTTGATCGGGGGCCCTCCGACGACGACGTCGTAGTTGCTCACCGATGGGCTGGACGAGTAGCCCCACCCCCACTGTGTGCGGATCCTGTAGTCTACAGCCTCGCTGGAGGAGCAGTAGAACCGAAACGTGCAGGTCTGCTTGTTCGTGGACTGGTTAATGGTCCCGAAGCTGAAGTTCTGCACTCCACTGACGGCGCGAGCCATCTCTTACCTCACCTTGAAGACAAGCACCCTGATCGTTCCGCTCGCGAGGTTCACCGACCCACCCGTGTTGTTGTAGAGGGTCACGGTGACCGTGTTCGTTGCGGAGACGTACGCACTGAGCTGGAGGCCTCCGAGGCTCAGGCTGAACGAGACCATGACGAAGTCGCCCAGGGAGGCGCCGTTTACTGTCACGGTTGTGCTCGTAGACGAGTTCGTAGCGACGGCCCCTGGATCCCAGGTCTTCGTGTCGGCGGAGTTGTTGAGCCCCATCCGCGTCGAGAGGGACGTCAGATTGATCTGGTTCTCGTTCAAGGTGCCACCGCTCGGGTGGACCTTCTCGACGACCGCGAGGCCCCAGTCGAGGTCTTGCTCAGCGAGTGTGCCGGTTACGATTGCCATCTCAGTACTCCTCCAGATAGTCCGCTGCTCATCGCCCACCAGCTCGGAAGGGCCTTTTCCTGCCGTAGTCGCTCGGGAACCGTTCGAGGTACGCATCGAGCTGACCCTGGCGCCGCTGGCCCATGCCGTACGCACGCTCCTTCATCGCGTCCTTCACGCGACGATCGATGCGAGCGACTCCGTCCTCGAACCGAGCCCTGTAGTGGTCTGCGAGCCGCTTGTCTTCGCCCTCACCCGGCTGCGAGTAGGCTCGGTGGAGCGCCCACCACTCGACGTACTTCACGGCCCTGTCGGGAACCTCGAACGGGTACTCCTTCAGATCCTTGCCCAGGCGGTAGTACTCCACCCGGGTCGCGTTCTCGTCCTCCACCACGCGACGCACTGCGCCGTACTGCTGCGCACCGATCGGGAACTCGCGTGGAACCGAGCGCACGGCGCCATAGCCACCGTTCAGGTTCACCACAGTCTCGTCGGACCACTGGAAGTCAGAGCCGGTGAAGGCCTTGATGGGCCCGTACGTCCCCTGGATCTCGACGGGAGAGATCGTGGAGACCGGAACGCCGATGGTGCGGAAGACGAAAAGGCCGTCCTGATCCATGGAGTAGGTGAAGACGCCACCCTGCTCCTTGTCGTAGATGTTGCGGGAGCGCCGCAGCCAGCGAGCGGTGCGCGGGTAGATACGCAGCCAGTCGTGCAGGCAGCGGTCCACCTCGACGAAGGTGGACGGCAGGGTGTTCTCCGTCTTCACGGACGGTCCCCGGTCTTCCTCGGTCATGAAGTTCGCGTTGTCGATGGACGTATGGTTCGTCGGGCCCTTAGCTCCAGGCTCGACGTACTCCTTCTCGTCCTCGTAGGTGTAGTTGAAGCGCTCGAAGATGGGACCGGACATGTAGTCCTTCTCGAAGTCGCGGGTGTGGTTGCCCACGCGAGGCTGACGGTCGAACATCACCATGTCGAAGAGGCACTTCGCCTCCCGGCACAGCATGTCGTAGCCGTCCTGAACCCAGTCCTCGATCTGGTCCCGGGTCCAGACGTCCTCGTCTTCGTCGTCGAGCTGACGAAGGACGTTGTTCGTGGCGTCGGTGAGAGTTCTCATCGCCTCAGTCCAATGTGGCTGATCTGGCGCCGTGCGCCCATCTGTGGATGACGGTCGCGGCGCATCCTGTTCTTCGCGAAGTTTGCCAGCTCGTCCCTGTGCTCAGAGAAGCGCTGCCAGAACATCAGGCTCTTCTGCGTCTCCTTCCTCTGGCCCAGGAGGGTGTACATCATGTAGTGCTCGATCGCGTCGGTGAAGTCGGGCGGGATCTCGGTGATCTTCGAGGAGAGTCCAGTGACGAGACCTCCGGTCTCCTCGACGTGCGAGAAGAGCGAGGAGTAGTGGACGCGCAGCGGGCTCGTATCGTTCCCCGGCACCGGGTAGGCGCCGAGGAAGTAGAGGCCCCGCATCCACCACCAGCGCGACTCGTCCGGCTTCCACTCCCACTGCCGTCCCACGGTGTCGTCCAGCTCGCGAGGCGTGGTTGGGGCGAGCCACTTGTTGGTCCTCGTGTTCCAGACGGCAGTGACGCGAAGAGCGTCGGGTGGGAGGTACGCCCGCAGGTCAACGTAGGGAGCCCACTTCCGCCTCTGCACCACCACGGACAGCTCGTTGGCCTCCGTGACTTCGGCCAGCTCGTCGAGAGCGTCGTTGTACGCCCCCACGAGGTCAGCCGTGGTGAAGAAGCGGTTGTCGGGATCCTCCAACCGGATCAAGATCCGGTCGATGACCTGCTGGACAGTGTCGGCCATGTGTTACCTGAGGCCGAAGCGCTGGGCCAGCATCGTCAGGACGTTCGGGCCTGCGGCCCGGAGCGCCTCGACGGCAGGGGTCGCCTGCTGGTACGCCTGACCGCCCGCGACGGCTGGGGCGGGCATAGCAGACGCCAACTGCGGGGTCCGCTGGAGGGCCTCTGCGATACCCGCGTAGTCGGGGGTCGTCGGGAGGCCACCCATGGTTCCACCGGCCACACCCATGTCAGGGTCGCCGGGAGTCATCGCACCCGGCTCGCCCGGGGCCAGAGCCCCTGGAGGTGTGACGGCTTGCATTGGGGGGCATCCCATCCTCACCCTCTCGTTGGGATCTGTGATCGATGCGCAGAGGGCCTCAAACTCAGCAGAGCCGCCCCCGACCCCGACTCCTGCGTTGGCCAACATTCCAAGTACTGGGCTACCCATTTTCCTTCTCCTTCTTCTTCAGCTTACTCATGGCCTCCTCGGCAATGCGCTTCCGGTTGGCCTTCTCCTTGCGATCCCGTTCCCGACGAGCCTTGCTGCGCCCCATCTACTTCCTTCCGTTGAGCATCTCCCGCTTGATCCACTCGATGTCCTGGCCGATCGCCGCGATCTGACCTGGGATTTCATTTTCTCTGCTAACGTGCCCCTCGATGAGGGCTACGAGAGCGTCGAACTTCTCGCCGGACACCGCGAAGCTGATATCGTACGCGCTGAGTCGAGACTGGATGCTTTCGATGGCCGCATCTTGCCGAGTCTGGTGGGTCTCCATGGCTAGAAACTCCCTCTTGACGAAGAACGTCAGCGAACGCCACCAGAAGGAGTTCAGAAGGAACAGCCCGACCATCAATGCGAGTGCGACCCCAGGGTACGTTTCCACGATGCCGTCGAGCCATTCCATGAGGCCCTACCCTTTCTTCGGCTGCTGACGAATGAGAGCCAGGGCCGCAGCGGCGCCAGCGATGCCAGCCGCGAGCCACTCCTGCGGAGTGAGGCCACCCTCGATGAGGGGGCTGAGCGTTGTCGCGAAGGCAACGGCACTGGCCAGGATGGTTTCCACGACAAGTCTGAGCATTCGCTCTCCTTTCCGCCTAGATTACCAGTCGAAGGTTACTCGCGCACCGCCGGCCCAGTCACCCGTGTGCTTGCGCTCCACGACGAGGCCCATGGACCACTGGTCACTCAGGCGAGCGGCCATGACCGCAGCGACGCGTTCGTTGTCGAGACGAACGTCGAGAACGGCCCCGTCACCCTGGACATCACGCAGGGCTTCCTCGACGTGGCCCTGAATGACGGAGTCGGAGAAGAACCGCTTCTCCTGAAAGACCCCGCCTCCGAGCGGGACCAGCTTCTTCTCCAGCGCTGGATGCATCGGCATCACTCCACCCCCGTTCCGACGTCAGAGGCCTTGGCCACCTCGTTCAAGACGGGGTAGACCGCGTACAGCTCGCGGCGGAGTTCCTTGACGTCGTCTTTCAGCTCCGTCTGAGCCTCCTTCATCATCTCCAGCCTGACTTGGTTGGCCTCCGCGATCTGGACGCCATCCCAGACGACCTTCCCGATGAAACCGAGAACGCCCAGGATCGCAGCGAGCGCAACCTTCTCGAAGTCGAGTCTCATCGGTCACCCTCCAGCACAGCCGTGGAGCCCGAGGCCGAGCACCACGTCTTGTAGTGGCCCCGGCAGTCGGTCTGCGCGGGGTTGCCCCGGTACGGTGGCCAAGCCTGTCCGTTGCAAGTCCACTTCTGGTTGCACAGCTCAGCCTCGCACTTCGGTCGGATGGGGTTTCCGTCACCCCTGACCGGACAGCCGCCGCGAGGAATGCAGCCGGGAGAGCCGCAGGTGTTCGGAGGCGAGCCCGTCCCCGGCATGCAGCAGTACCCGATCTTGGCGCAGAAGTTCGGCTGACCCACGGTGATCCACGTCGTATCGAGATGGCTACCCTTCTCGTGCTTCTGGAACTTCATCCGGGTCAGGTCCGGGTGCGGGGGAGGGCAGTCCTGAGGAGGCGGCGGAGGGGCCCCCTGGCAGGCCTCGCTGTTCGGGTTGAGGATCCATCCGTCCTGCTGTCCGCCCGGGGCCCAGCGGACCTTCTTCCCTCCGTAGTTGTAGATCTGGTAGTTCTCGTGAGCCTTGCCGTCGCAGAACGAGCCCCGCTTGACGCTGATCTGATCCGTAGCCCCAGGAGGCTCGTCGTCGTGACGCCCGCAGTTGAGGCCAATCTCGCAGAGCCGATCGCACACGAGAGCCATCCATGGGTCGGGTCCGAAGGTGATCGGGCAGTCGGTACCCACGGCGCACCCGCTGAGGTCGGCCATGACGGAGTTGACTACCGAGCCGAAGGTGCCCGGGTTCGTGGTCCCCGTGAAGTCGCTGTTCGGTGCGCCCTGGGGGAAGCCGCAGTCACTCGGTGGTGGTTCCTGGCAGGGGAGCCAATCCTGGCCCACGTAGCAATCGCAGTGGGAGTCCCCCAGACACTGTGGTTGCGGCAGAGGCGGCGGGGCCCCGCAGGGCTTCGTCAGAAGCGGACACTCCTCCTCGGCTGGCCAATGCTTCACTGGCCTCTCGGGCGTCGAACACACGACGTCGCCTGCGTCGGTATTCCAGATGGCACCGCTGAGATCCGGCTCGCAAGCTACGCATTCCCCCTCCTTGCACATCTGCGGATCGTTCATGTCCCGAGGGCAACTTCCAGGGGTGCAAGGCGCCGGACGGCAAGCCCAACGATCAGGCCCGATCTCCTGGCAGGTGTTTCCCGGGTCGCAGCCCAGGGCCCGACAGTCGAGGGGCGGGATGTTGCCGTTGCAGCCGATGATCGCTCCGGCCAACATGGCCATGGTGGTGAACGTGGCCACGGTAAGAACAAGACGCTTCACTCTCTGCTTCATGCCGGATGATCTCCTGGGACGATGCCCCATCCAACGAACTTGAACTCCTCCGGCTTCCCGGCGCAGTAGTCCATGCCCTCGTCAGGGTCCAGCTCGTTCGGATCGTGATCGTTGAAATGGATGCCGTCTTCCTCCAACCCGTGAGCAATGTGGTTGGAGCAGACGACGCGGACATCTTGGAAGTGAAGCCTCGTGAGCGGAATGCCCGTGAGCTTCTCCCCCAGGAAGGTCAGTAGCCGCCACCAGCCGTACCCGTTGCCGGTGCGAGAGCGCCAGTCTGCGACGACCCGCTCGACGCCCTCGTCCCCGCTGTAGTGGCGAGGGCGGAACACGGCGACCGCGTAGCCCTGGTTCTTCTTGTGGGCCTCCCACCAGACGTGCTCTTCGACCTTCCAGAGGGCTTCCGTAGCCGTAGCCAGGGTCGAGATGCGACCCGCCGGAGGGATGAGGTACCCGGGCTTCGTGATGCCGCCCATGTGGTTGCACCACGACGGCCTCTCGCCCTTTGACTGCTCGGCCCACCGAATCAGGCGCCCGAGGGGGTTCGTTCCCCTGGTGAAGTAGATGTCCCCAGGCTGCGCGAATGGATAGCCTGGGGCCCTGTCGATGAACCGCTGCTTCTCGATCTCTTGAATGCTCACCTGAACCTCCCCCTCTCCATCGCCTGGGCCATGCGCTCGGCGCGGCCCGGGGTCTGCCGAGCCCAGAGGGAGGCCCTCATCCCTCTCGCGGCTTCAGCGTAGTCTCCACGCTTCACCGCCGCAAGGGTGTTCCTGAAGCGCATGAGACCGCCGATGCCCATCTGGTACGCCATGGCCGTCAGGATGGTTCTGCGGGTACGGACGAGGCCTCGCCACCAAGGGATGTGCTCGTCGAGCTTCGCCTCGACCTCCTCGATGTCGTTCTTCAGCATCAACTCCGCTTCGCCCTCGCGGATCCTCCCGCCGCGCCTCTTGTCCACTAGGCGACCGTAGCCGATAGTCCAGTATCCAAGATGGTCTTGGTACACATGGGGAACAAACCCCTCCTCGCGCTTGAGCAGCTCGAAGATCGTCATAGCTCCCACCTTTGCTTCGACTGGAAGGGGGGCACGTCGCACTTCCAGATCTTCTCGAAGATCTTCCCCTTGTCGCTGGATCCCACGGGGATGATCTGGGGGTCACCACCTTCGGCGTCCACGTTGAAGCGCACGAGATCGAAGGGGTGCCGCTTGTACAGGTCGCCGCTGACCCTCACGAGGATCATGGTGAAGCGGGCATCTGAGAGCTGATAGTCCATTACCGGATCCTGCGCTGGACGAGCCAGTTCACCAAGGACAGGCCTTCGGGGAAGTGCTTCTTCATCCAGGGGGCGAGGCCTCTGGCCAGGACGACCTTCACCGTGTAGGCGAAGACCGAGGGGTAGACCCACTCGTAGAAGCGGGGCTTGGTGGGCGAGTACTTCGCGCTCCCGCACTCGCAGACCGTACCCCGCCCCACCTCAGCGAGATCGAAGACGTTCCTCTCGTGCTCTCGCGTGAAGATTCCGCCGCACTTGTAGCAGCGGTAGAAGTCGTGCCGCCTCGGGCCCAAGTCTCCGCAGATCTCGTCGATGTGGCTATACCCAGTCATCCTTCACTCCCCATTGCCGTGCCTTCAGGGGCTCGACGAAGCCCTCTTCCTTGCGACGCTCCTGCGCTTCCTCGAAGTGCGCCTTGCCGATCACCTCAGGTTCTCCCAGGTGACCCACCTGAACCGCCGTGTTCACGTAGAGCTGGACGCCGACCTTCGAGGCCTGCTGGCAGAAGCTCAGATCTTCACCGAAGCCACCAGAGTCGCGGTTGTCCGGGAACCACCCTGCCTTCCTGTCGAAATCGGGCGAGTCCGCGATGGCCTGGATGAGCTTGAGGCTCGTCCACACGAAGCCGAACCCGCAGCCGTCCACCGGGAGGAGGGAGTTCTCCGGGTAGTTGACGTAGTGCTGGAACTTCCCGGCCTCATCGTTGAAGTGATAGAAGACCGGCAGGAAGGTGCCGCCACGCTGGTGGTAGATGCCGGACACGAAGTCTGCCTCGAACTTGCGCACGGAGTGGAGGAGCTGGGTCACGGCCCCACCGTGAGTGCGGATGTCCGAGTCCATCCACATGACGCCGTCTGCGAGTCCGGGCTCGACGTAGAGCCTGTTGCAGACGTGGTTCCGCGCAGGGCCATACCCCATGCGATCCGTCGATGTGTCGCCGGCCCACTCCAGGCCGTGCTTGGCGGAGGTCATGATCTCGACGCGCTGGTCTCTCGCGCATTCGGGATCGACCGGCCCGTACGTGGGGCACGCGAAGAGCGCTCGCATGCCCTTTAGCTCTTCAGATCCGAGTGCAGTCTTTGCAGATGTCGTATCGATCTGCTCTGTTTCCATCATGGTCTTCCCTGAACTTGAGGTACTTCTCCGCATTGTAGACCTCGCGGATCGTCTGCCGCGAAAGGTCGCCAAACACCTGCTTGCCGGTCGGGTCAAAGCAGCAGGTGGTCACCTTGCCGTCGAAGAGGACGTAGATCTGACCGAGGGCCCTGCCGCACGTCTCGTTCGGCTTAAACGACCGGAGCGTCCGCTTGTCTCCAGTCCAGTTGCCCTCCAAGATGCACTGCCCGTAGCCGCCCTTGTCACGCTGCCCCCAGCGAAAGTAGAAGGCCAGCATGTCCCCGTAGCCGAACTCAAGACCGTTCGATACGGCCCTGACCTCGACGTGGACGTTATCTCGATTCTCGATAGCGTAGTCGATGTTCTCGCAGACCTGATCGAACTTGCCCTTCAGGCCCATGATCTCTTCGTGCTGGACGGCGTTGGCCGCGTTGAGGGAGAAGACAGCCGTTGTCAGGCCGGCTTCCTTGAGGGCGTCGAAGCGCTCCGGGGTCAGGTGGACGCCGTTGGTGAAGAGGCCGATTGGGGCCCTGGGCATCTTCCGTCGCGCATACCAGACCCTGTCCTCGACGTGAGGATCCAGCATCGGCTCCCCGAGCCCGGTGAGCTGGAGATCCGTGATGCCCGGAATCTCGGCGGCGTCGTCGATGATCTTCCTGTAGAGACCCATCGTCATCAGCCCGCCCCACCTCTCAGCCTCGGGGTAGACGCAGAAGTGGCAGCGTGCGTTGCAGGTGCTCGTAGTCTCTAGTTGGAGCTTGACGCTCATGTCTTCTGAAGCCCGAAAATGTAGATCCCCGAGCCAGGGTAGTCGTTGAGGACCAAGCTCCACCAGCACGGATCCACGTACTCGCCGTAGTCGGACGCGGCGTTCTTACCCAGGTCGGAGTACAGCTCCCGTGTCAGGAAGCTGAGCGTGCGGCCCGTGATTACCCGAGTGTGACCCGGGTCATCCCAGTCCCAGTCGCTGCCCTTGGCCGGGACGGTGCCGATGAGGAGACCCCCAGGCCTCAGGACTCGCCAGTACTCTCTGAACTCCGCGAAGAAGCCACGGAAGTCGCCCTGAAGGCCGACGTGTTCCAGTACTTCGTACGCATGGATCTCAGAGAATCTCTCATCTTCGAATGGCAGACACTCCCCCACTCGAAGCTGATCCAAATCGAAGACGTGGTCCGGCTTCGCCTTCTCATTGAAGTCGAGAGACGTCCACCTGATCTTGTAGGGGGGAGGGGTTCCTTCGGGAGCGATCTTGCGCTCAAGCGGAGAGTGCCCCGCTCCGAGCATCAGGCAGCGGTAGGGGCCCATCACTGATTCGGCAGATCCTTCGGCCTGCGGATGTAAGTGACGACCGCCTCCTTGAAGTTCTGGCACTGGACGTGGGTCGCGGCTGGCTGGTTCGCGGTCTGGGAGACCTGCCACAGGTACTCAACCATCCCGACGAGGCGGTCCTCCTCGGTCATGACCTTCCTCTCGTCTTCCACTACGCTGCCCCTCCATCTTCGTACGTTCCGTCGGCATCAACCTCAGCCGCTACCGCAGCAGCTTCTTGGTCGGACTCCACCTTCCAGCGCCTATACGACTTGAAGATGAAGAAGTCGAACAGGAGGCCAACCTGCTCCTTGTCCGGGACTGAGTCAATCTGGTAGATGCCGTCTGCTGTGGTTGCCCCACGGGAGGCAAGCGCGGCCTGAACCCTTGGATGTCCTTCAATCCTCTTTGCTTCACTTCGAAGCGCTGGAAGAACCTTCGCCGCAAACGCGTTTGGATACGTCCTTGTGAATGTGACGGCCATTGCGCCTTACCCTCCTTCGTTCGTAGCCTCAGCGTAGCTAGACCAACTGGATGTATCCGCTCAGGTACGATCCACTGCTGTCTCTTACTCGTGCGTAGAGACGATTGAGAACCTCGTCCAGCCAAAACGACACCGATCCATTGAACAGGTAGAAGTTCGCCGGTTGAGAGTTTGGGGTCCCGATCATCACGGGCAGTCCACTTCTGGCAAGGTGAACATAGCCCGAAGAGTCTGCCATGCGGGACACCGTTCCGTTCTTCAGAGATTCAACGGTGGTCGTTCCATCTCCGAGATAGTGAACAACCTGAGCCACTCCCGTGGTGCTAGTGTAGCGATGGAATGTGATGTTTGCCGTAGATGCTGCCTGCGGAACGCAGTACAGCTCAACCACGGCGGCTCCAGACGGCCTCTCTCGATAGAGCCTGAGGGCGGTACCGGAGATCTGAGCACGGGCGAAGTCTGTTGCAGACCCAGCCAGCCTGAGCTGAATCATAGGGGTAGACGCGTCCTCGCTCTGGAAGATGCTCGACGTCCTGACAATGCCGGTCGTAAAGAAAGCTGCTGTGGCATTCGTCCAGTCGATGTGCTGGTTGGCGACATAGTTCTGGAGCGTGTTGTGATCGACCGCATCAGCTCCAGCGCTCGCGTGCCTGGAAGCGTGGTTTGGCAGGTCTGCTGCCTGGAGCGCGGCGAACGCAAACGTGGTAGCGCCAGTGGCTCTAAGGACGTGTCCTGTCGTCAGTCCTGTTGCTGTATGCTTTGCCCCTACCAGGGTATGGGACTGAGGCGGCTGATCATCTGCCAGGACCCCGCTGAGTCCGGCCACGCTAAGCTGGTCCGACCCTCCATTCTGGTGGGTGGTCGCATGCGCTGACGGAGTCTGTGCGTCGGCCAGGAGCCCGCTCAGACCAGCGACCGAGATCTCGTCCGCTCCACCATTTTCGTGCGTGGAAGCATGCGCCGTCGGGCTCTGCGCATCCGCGAGTAGGCCAGAAAGACCAGCCACGCTGATCTCATCTGCGCCGCCATTCTCATGGGTTGAAGCGTGAGCCGATGGAGTGACCGTTGTGCTCGCCAACTTCAGTGGAGTCACCATGCGGGTGTCGTCAGTTCCAGCATCCACCTCTGCCTGTGTAGCGATCTCGGCCCCACCAACAAGAGACTCTGTGGCCTGGACTGGGTTCTGGGCGTCGGCCAGGACGCCGGAGAGGCCCCCAACACCAATCTCGTCTGCTCCTCCGTCCTCGTGCGTCGACGCGTGGGCCAGGGGCGTCTGAGGGTCAGCCAACGTACCGCTCAGCCCCGACAGGTCGATCTCGTCCGCGCCGCCATTCTCGTGGCTTGCTGCGTGAGCAGCGGGCACTCCTCCAGATGGGGCAGCGAAGGCTCCGTCGGCCCTCAGGAAGTTGGCAGTGCCGCCTCCGCTCGCAGGCACCATACCAGTCTCGATGGACGTGAAGGCGGCGATCGGATCGCCTCCAGCTCCGAGGTGACTTGCGGCGTGACCAAGAGGCGTCTGGGCGTCCGCGAGCAAGCCGGAGAGGCCCCCGACATCGATCTCATCCCCACCGCCGTTCTCATGGCTCGCCGCGTGCGAACCCGGCACACCCCCGTCGGGAGATGCAAAGGCTCCGTCAGCACGGAGGAAGTTCGACGTACCCCCACCGCTGGCTGGGACCACGCCAGTCTCTACGGACGTGAACGTGGAAATAGCGTCAGCACCTCCACCCAAGTGACTCGCGGCGTGAGCGAGTGGGGTCTGGGCGTCCGCGAGCAACCCCGACAGCCCGCCCACATCGATCTCGTCCCCGCCGCCATTCTCGTGATCGGAAGCATGGTCGAGCGGATCCTGCTCGTCAGCGAGGAGTCCGGAGAGGCCGGTGACATCGATCTCGTCGGTGCCACCGTTCTCGTGCGTTGGGGCGTGAGCGGCCACAGAGCTAGACGATTCACCGACGAGGATCCCATTGCTGTTGTAGATACGCCACAGCGTGGACGGCTCCCACGTCACACGGTAGTTTGGCTCCAGGCTCACGCGGGCGAGCGTGCGAGCGTTGGTCCCATCGTAGAACTCGAACGTCAGAAGCACGGCTGCGGTGTCGTTGTTGAAGACGGTCCAGTGCTTCGCCTGTCTCTGGCCAGTCGATGGCGAGGGGATGATGGTGACCGGCGTCGATCCGTTCAGCTCGCCTTCGGTGTTCCCGGAGAGGGGACTGGGCGTCCCGTCGAGATTCGTCCAAGACGCGAAGAACTCCGGCTGGTTCGTCGCCGGGGCGCCGGCCATAGACACACGAATGACTTCGGTGGCGCCGTCGAGAATCGGGCCACCGCCCAGCGCTCCGCCAGCACCCGCGCCACTACCACCACCGAGAACTCCGTACTGGGTCACGATGCCTCCTTACCACCAGTACCCGGACCAAGTCACCGAGTCGCCGGGGGTGCCCACGATGTAGATGTCACAGGGTCTCACACCCTGACCCGAAGGAAAGGGACCGATGGTGTAGTTCTCAAGGGCGAGAATGAATCCGAACCGATCACCTACGGTCACTCCCTCGTGACCAATGCTGATCTCGTCGTTCCCGGCGTGAGAACGGATGCTGAGCTGTCGGCACGGCTGAGCGCTCGATGAGAGAACCTGGGCATTCACGCCAAGGAGCGTCTCCACGGTGCCGGAGATAGGAGCCTGTGTGGTCGCCATGACCCCAGCGTACTACAAGAAAACGCCCCCCAGCGGGGTAAGCCGCCAGGGGGCGCTAGAGTTCATCCGACGACCGGGCTTACAGCGCCCGGAGCAGGATGTCCTTGGTGGTTGCCGCTGGGGTCGTCGCGGTCGCGAGGCTGGTGCCGTCCGCGAAGTAGACGAAGCCCTCGTTTCCGACCGGGGTCTCCACGGACAGTTCGAGGTAGTTCTGCGCGGCGGTGGCCTTGAGAACCATGCCCGCAGCCAGGGTGACGTCGGTGGACCCGATCACGGATGCGTCCGTGAAGCGACCGTGGACCTGTACCTTGCCGTAGCCCGAGTCCGCGATCTGCGTCTCAGCCACGACGCCCCTGAAGAGGGACAGCGTGCCTGCCGCAGCCTTGGAGACACGGACACCGTCGCCCGAGGCGCTGATGTCCCACACGCACGGGTAGCCCACAGACAGGGTCTCGCCGGCAACGTTGCGTACGACGGTGAAGACGGCGTCGTCGTCCTCACGCTGGAATGCGTTGAAAATCATCTCAACTCTCCCGCCAGGATCAGCCCATGGCCTCACCCGGCATTCGAAGTATCTCCGGGGGACTCAGCCACCATGGCCTCGCCCCCCATCGACGGTTGCTTACGACGTCGCGTCGTTCGTCATGGCACCCATGACGCCCTGCTTGTCGCGACGAGACACCCAGTGAGCGCCGTACCACTGCACGATCGAGGTCTCACCGGCACCGTTCGGCGCACGGACGAACTCGCCCGGAGTGAAGTCGGCCCCCCCGTACACGGAAACGCCCATGTACTTGGAGTTCACTGCGTAGACGGTGGACTCGTCACCGGCTGCGATGGTCGTGTTGCCGGAGTCCACGCGAGGGATGAACTGGTCGAAGACCAGCGGTGCGCCCGCGATGCGGATCGCCTTCCACGGGAAGTTGACTTCCTCGTAGTCGGTGAAGCGCTGGAGGCTGCGAAGCGCGGCGGAGATCTGCTCGTAGCCCAGGATGTCGGCCACGAAGAGGTCCGGGCCCGGTCCTGCCTGCTTGGAGCAGAGGTTGATGAGGTGATCCAGCTCCTTCAGGATGCCGGCGTAGGTGTTGGACGCCGTGCCCTGCTGGACCTGATTCTGCCACCACGACTCGGTGGACTGGTTGATGCCCCCGATGGTGGTCGAGGACGTCGGGTCGTACTTGATCATCAGCGGAATCGGCTCGACGAAGGTCGATCCGTTCACGCTGGAGGTGCGAGCCGTCTCGATGGACGTGCCGTCGGTGGCACCCTGGCCCTGGAGGAGCCAGCGACCGAAGCGGTCTTCCAGACCCGACATCGCCTGCTCGGTCTTGCTCTTGAGCAGGTCGATCGCAGCGCCCTTGTTCTGTGCTCGCTCGAAGTCACCGATGGTGATCGAGGATGCGAGACGAGCCCAGTTGAAGAACGCCGGGGTCTGACCGTCAGTCGGGGTGATGTCCACCTGTCCGACGCCCTCGGCGCCGAACGTGTCCACCGGAGCGAACTCGTACATCAGCGGAACGCGCAGGCGATCGCCGAGCTGGGAGACGGTCTTCCAGTTGCCGGACTTCTTGTACTTGAAGTAGAACGCGTTGGAAGTCGTGATCTGGTGCTGAATGACCGGACGGATCTTGTCCAGCAGGGCGGTCAGCCGCGCATTGTACGTACGGGTCAGGCTGGTTGCGGCCATGAGGTTTACCCTCCAGTGAGTTGTTGAAGCTCAGGACTGGGTGACCTCGTGGACGCTTCCTGACGCAGCAGACCACGAGCGGGGAGAGGATCCCCTGGTCACGCTGCGTTTCCGCCTCGCTACTCGGCTAGTAGGCCTTTCTAATGTTTCGACCGTTCACCGTGCGCGGGCCGTTTCCGCGTACCGTCAGAATGGATTATGCGGAGGTTTTGGGACGACTGTCAAGTACCTACACCAAACCTACTCAGAAATGCCGAAGGCCGGAGCGTGAGCCCCGGCCCTCGGTACTCCTCCTACGCGTGGTAGGTGAGTTAGATGCCAGCGGCCTCCTTGAGTTCCCTGGCCGCTTCATCGAAGGCGTCGGAGATGGTGAAGTCCTCCGGCGAGGTCTTGAGCTTCGAGACCGGCTTGGCGCCGGACTTCGAACCCGTCCCAGTTGGCTCCTGCGAGGCTCGGTTGCGCTCGATGCGCTTCGCAAGCTTCTTGGAGGCTCCGGCCCTGGCCTTGTGGACGCGAAGATCCGCGTTCTCGGCCAGGACGACCTTGAGGAGCACATCGAGGTACTCGCCCGGGGGCATATCCTCGGATGGCACCAGCTTGCCGCTGTTCCCCAGCTCCACGACCTTTTTCTCGATCGCAGGGGTGAGGATCTTGGCGTTGCGGTTGCGCCACTCGGCCTCCTGGGAGACGAGAGCGGTACGCTCGTTCTCGAACTGCATGCTGCCGACTTGGTTCGTGAGCGGAGCCACGACGGCCTCGGTGAGGACGTTGAAGAAGCCCTCCAGCTTCTCCGCGACCTCCGGCCCGACCTCGTCACCGAAGAGATTCGCGACCTCCTTGCGGGCAGTCTCGATCTTCTCCAGTTGCGCCTTCCTCGGATCGACCTTCACTGGAGGCTGTCCGGCTTCCGGGCCACCCGCGACCTGAAGGCCGTTCGCCTGAGCGATCGCACGGGCCACGCCGACCGGATCCGCCGCGTAGGCCTCACCGAGCTTGATGAGCTGAGACTGGCCCGCCATCTTCGTGTTGTAGCCCCGCATGAGGGCCTTGCGGAGAGAGCGGAGCGTCGGGTTGGCGTTGACCTCCTTGAGCTGCTCGGGGGTCATCTCGTCGAAGATATCGACTTCGTCGTCGTCGGAGGCTGCGGCCTCTTCCTCGTCGTCGTCCTCGTCGTCGTCCTCGTCCTCGTCCTCGTCGTCCTCCACCTTGGGCGCCCAGGCGTCGTCATCTTCGAGGTCGGGGATCTCGTCGTCGTCTTCGGAGGTGGTCTCCTCTTCCTCGGTGGACGTCCCCTCGTCTACGTCGGTGTCGTCCTCAGCGCTGGCGACCTCCGTGCCCGTGCCCTCGTCAACGTCGTCTTCCGAGAACTCGTTGATCGCAGCTTCGATCGTCGGAGTCTCGTCTTCCTTCTTGGCCACTAGTCCTCCTTCATCTTCTTGTGCAGCTTGAGGCGACCCTTCAGCTCCGCGATGCGGAGGCCGCACTCCTTCTTGCGCTTTTCGACGTCAGCCTTCGCCCTGGCAGCGACGTCCTCTGGAACCCAGTTGTCGAGGATGCTCTGGTAGTCCTTCAGGCGCTTCTCCTCGTCCTTGAGGTCGCGCTTGATCCACTTCATGTCGTCTGCGGCCATTGCTACCTCGCCCCTGTGGGGGACGTAGACGCTGACCTCCATGCCCTTCATCTTGCCTTTGGCGCGGTGACCAGCGAGCATGCCTCCGATCGTGTCTGCCATTTCTCTTCTCCCTACAGGACGAAGTCTTTACCGAAGTGCTTGCCCAGCACTCCAGAGATGCCGCCGAGACCGCCCTGGCCAGGGAGCGTGCTGCGCATGGCCATACGCTCCTCGATCTGCTGCCGTTTGTAGTCAGGCAGGTTCGGGCTGTAGCTCACGCCAGGAGTCTCATGCTTCGGTTGGGGGGTCGGCTCCGGCGGAGGAGGCGCCGCGATCGCAGCAGGAGACGGGGCCCCTCCACGCTTGCTCCCACGACCCTTCTTCTTCTGGGAAGGTGGCTTGCCGAAGTTGCCGAAGGCGCTCTCGTCATCGGACCACCAGAGACCACCACCCGCGAGGAGCTGGCCAGTCGCCTTCTGCATGTCCGCAGCCGCGCCCTCTCCACCCACTGCCCTGTCCTCGCCCAGGCCGAAAACATTGATCCCGGTACCCTCGGGATTCAGCTTCGTGTTGAACTGGTGGATCAGCACGTCCACCATCGGGTCGCCCGTGTAGGACAGCTCCTGGCCCTTGGTGACCGGCTTCGGAGGAGGAGGCGGCGCTGCCGCAGCAGGCCCCCCACCGGCCTTCCTGCCACGACTGGACTGGAAAATCGAGACAGCTTCGTCCCCAAGGTACTGCGCCTGCCCGATGGACTCTGCGAAATCGATGGGCTTCTCGACACAGCCCGAGCCGTCAATCGCCCGATACGGGATCCCCTCCGGGCAGCGACTGTCCTTGTACTTCTCCCAGGACTGGAGTGTGCCCTCGTCGAACCTGTCGAAGTCCTCGGAGAAGCCTAGCCTCCGCGCACGTTCGCGCATGCCCGTGGCGTCGGCGCCACCTTGAGCAGAGTATCCGCCCCCCCACGACTTCCCGGAGACCTGAGCCTTCGCGTTGACCCCGCCCGCACCCTGCTCAGCGTTGTACTTGTAGGCTTCATACTGGTCCTGCGCACCGGCCTCGTTAAACGGCTGTCCCTGGGCCTCGGCGTTTGCTCGGGCCTTCTGAAGCCATGTGTTGTAGTCCATTACGGCCATGCGCTCACCCCTACTTCTATCCTATCAGGGGACGCACTTGCCTTCGTCGCGCCAATCCAGGCAGGCGTGGGCCAGCTCGTGCATCAAAACCTCGCGCTTCCTCTTCGAGGAAAGCCACTTGCCGATGTAGACGGTCTCCGTGTCCCCGTGCCAGAGGCCCTCCGGGGTGGACTCGTCATCCTCGGCCTCGGCCTCCTCGCGCATCTCTGAACGCGTGACAAGCTTCACCTCGATCCGAACGAAACGCAGATCGATGAAACTGGGAATGAGCGCTCTCACTGCTCAACCTCAAAAGGCTCCACGACGTGGCCCTGCGGGATGGCGGGCGGGTTGTCCACGCGCACCTTCCACCTTGACGTGACGCCGTATTTCCTGTGAAAGAAGAGCAGCCACTGCACGGGCTCCTCTGGCTTCATGCGCCCGTCCTTCGCGAACTCGGAGTACCCGGGCAGGCTCCCGTTCGACCAGCCGTAGTCCAGCTCGTACGCGACGTGGAAGTGCCCGATGAACATCTTCTCGAAGGGCTGGTGCTGCGAGGCCTGCTGGTCGTAGACCTTCTTCATGCCCCGCATGATCGGGGCAACGGGGCCCAGGAAGCCCGCACCGCCGCGAGAGCCGATCTTGTCCCCGTGGGTGGCGAAGTACTTCCTCCCGTAGATCTGGAAGTGCGCGTCGCCGGAAGGGGGAGTCTGGAACGTGATCGCCTTGTTCTGCTGGCACATCGACTCCAGCCACCACGCCGAGAGGGTGTCGTAGTTGTCCTTGGCGCCGCGCTTTGAGGTCGGCTTCTTCGTCGTTCGTCCGTGGTTGCCAGGAACGGAGATGACGTGGACCTTCCCGAACCGGAGCGCGAGCTGCTGAAGGCCCCAGTACTCCGAGGCGACGAGAGAGCGCACGGCCTCGATCGCGTGGGCCTCGTTCGACTCGTTCAGGTCGTCGTGGATGTCCCCGCTCACCATGTCGCCCAGGCGCAGGTAGATGATCCCTTTGTACGTGTTGTTCGGTAGGTGGTTGAGGGAGATGTCCACCGTCCGCTCGATCAGTCGCTGGTAGCGCTTCTGGGCGATCCCGATGTTGTACGCGTTCACCCCGTTCATGTTCTCGGGATCGACGACCTCGCCCCACTGGAAGTCGGAGGCTAGGAGGACAGGGATGTGCTCGGACTTCTTCCCCTTCGAGGTTCCGAGGGTCCACTTCGGTGGGGATGGGTCCGGGTGCGTGAGCCCGAAGAGAAACTCCCGCATGCCGACTTGGCCCGCGATCTCCTTCAGCGACGCGTTCAGTGACGTGCGCGTCTGCGTGTGCGCGATCTGCTCGTAGTGCAGCCTGCGCTCCAGGGCGGAGATCTGGCGCTGCTTCTTCTCCAACTCGACCCGCTGCTCCAACGTCTTCTTACTTGGCACGGGGAGCCTTGCGAAGCACAGCGTGCCTGCTGAAGTGCTGGGTCATGACCGTGGTCTTCCGCTGACGTTCCAGTCTGTCCTTGTCGTATCCGTGGTCCTCCACGAGGTAGGTCACAATGTCGCGCAGCGCGGCCCCGTCCCTCTTCCCCTGCTCGACCTCGTTCCTGAGTTCTTCGGGAAGATCGCACAGGACACACCCCTCCGCGTAGCGCCGCTCCTTCATCACGTCCATCAAGGAACGACGCGGCTTCTTCGTCATTCGGACTCCTGTGGGTGGGCGCAGTACTTCGGTGGGCTACCAGCCAACCATTCCTTGATCGCAGCGAGGCCACGGTGGAAGTAGAGCCACCGACAGCCCCCGCAGAAGGCGTGAGCGCAGAGGTTGCACCACTTCACGTCATTGTCCGCGTTACCGCAGATGCAGCAGATCATGGAATGGTTGCAAGCACGTACCAAGCGTAGGTGTCGCTGCTGTTCTTCGCGCAGACCTCGAAGGTGTCTGCGACGCTCGACCCGCCCTCGACGCGGAAGAGGTAACCCCTGGCATTCGCATCACAGGTGGGCCTCGAACCATCGGTCGTGATCTTGATCCCGGTCCCGCCGGTGACGGTGACATCGGACGTGTCAGACCCGTCGTTTTGCGCAAGGCTGATGTTGCTGTCGTTCATCTCAATGGTGGCTTCGCCGCCGCCGTCTACCGAAGCCGTCCAAGTGATCTGTCCCGCCTCGTAAGAGGCACTACCGACATCATTCCCATCGGTGACTTCGAGCTTGCCCTCGCTGTCTCCATCGTCCGAAATGTCCCACCAGACATGGCCGTAGAGGCCAGATCCGCCGCTATCATCAGCAAACAGCTTGAAGTCGGTCGCCCGGGAGATCAGCTCATAGGTGTCGTCGTCGCCGTAGTCGAGGAAGGTCTCATCCGCGAACTGTTCGAAGACGCTGACCAGGGAAGCATCGCTGTCTACTTGCGACGTAAAAGAACCCACGCCCGCCGACGTCGCCGTGCCCGAGACTAGAACCGAGGCCCCCGTACCAGTCGTGTAATCAGCAGCAGTGAAAACGAAGCTGGACCACAGGGTTCCAGTGATCGGATGCTGAAGGTAGATGGTCGCCGTATTGAAGCTGGCGTCGTTGGCCCCCATGAGGATGAACTCACCGCTACCCGGCATCTGGATGTAGTTGCCCACGAAGTCGGTCTCGTAGTCGTTCCCCTGAAGGACGAGCGAGTCAAACCCCCACACGGCGGCAAGGCCACGGCAAGCCCCCATGTCGGTGTCGTTCGTGAACGAATACGGAGGCGTCACGCAGCCGTCACCACCAAGGAGCGGAAAGCTGGGAGCACCACCACCGCCGCCGCCGCCAAGTGGGCTCGGCCCCGTGCCGCCCCCGTGCTGGGCCCAGGCTGGGAGAGCAGCGAGCAGAAGCGTCGCCACGAAGAGCTTGGTCTTGATCATGACACCCCCTATGGAACTGTCGCCAATGCGTACCATGCGTACGTGTCGCTGGAGTTCTTCAAGCAGATCTCGGGGGCATCGGCCACGCCCACACCGCCCTTTGCCACCCAAACGTTTCCACGAACCCCAGAGGCACACGTCGGCTTGGTGCCAGTGTCGGTCTGAAGGAGAATGCCGTTCGGGCCCGCCCAGATCTCGTTGTCCTCGTAGTAAACCTGAACCCAGTCGCCGCCTCCGGTGATCGAGGCTTGCACTCCGGCTGTCTGGCCCGTGCCGTCCTCGTAGACGTAGAAGCCAGCGTAGGGCCTACCGCTCTGGTCGGCGTTGGCGAAGATCTCAGCCGCGTCGAAAGACGTGGAGTCTTCGAGGTACGCGTCGAAGCTCTCCTCACTCCAGAGTCCCCTGTACCCCAGCGCCTGCGGCGTTGTCCCGCTGGTACCAGTCGTGCCGGTGTAGAAGTAGATAGCCCCCGGGGCACCCGTGCCCGTCCCGAGACCGCCCGTGATGTAGACGTCCTCTCCGATGGCGTTGGTGCCGGTGTTGTTGGCTCCTTGGACGTAGAGGTCATCGTTCGAATCCACGCGAAGGCCCGCAGTGGGCTCGGTGGTGAAGCTGTAGGAAGGGGCCGTAATCAGCCCATCGGGGGCCAAGAGGGGGAAGGACGGCGCTCCGCCGCCGCCGCCGCCAAGAGGACTCGGCCCCGTTCCTCCTCCGTGCTGGGCCCAGGCGGGGAGAAGAGCCGCGAGTAGAAGTGTCGCGAGAAAGAACCTGATCTTCATGATTCCCTACCCAGCGGTCCAGAACAGGATGTCGCCTACCGTCCCGATGATGTAGATCGTGTTCGGGGCGATCCCGCCACCGCTTGGGTTCGTGAACGTCCACGACTCACCGGCATCCGCCGAAGCCGTGAGGTAGCCATGCGCATTCGCGGGAGCAGCGGTCACGTCGGAATCACCGAAGTAGCAGATGCTGGCCCCGGGCTCCAAGCGGATGGTGATGTAGGTGTAGGGGACAGTGCTGGAGTCCAGAACCGCTGCAGTGTCCGAGACCGTGTGCTGACCGCCAGCGGGGAGGGCCAGGAGCGGCCCCACCGCAAGAGCGAGCACCAGTGCCGCTACGAGAGTTACCCTTCGAATCATGATCTCCTCCTGGGCAGTCAGCCCTTGTCCTCTTCAGCGCTGGGCTCGTTCGTCCAGTCCTTCGATGTGGATGCGATCTTCACCGACGGCTCCGGCGTCGGAAGGTTCATCTTCGAGAGCCCTGCGAAGAGTACCTCGTCCACGAACTTCTTGAAATCCTCGTCACGGATGCTCACCTCAGCCAGGACATCGCCGTTGTCCGCCCCGGTGTCACGGACGATGATATCCACTCCGTTTGGCTGCGGTGTGAAGAAGAACCACTTGAGCTTCATCTCTTCTCTCTCCTCTTGTAGTTCTGAGACCCCTTCATGGTCCCGGAAGTCGCGGAGCCCCCATAGAGCTTCCCGCGATCCTCGAACTTCTGTGTCCCGAACTGCAAGCCCTGCTCTCTCATGATGGCCTGACGGTCACCACGAGTGGTGATTGGGACGCCACGGATGCCCAGCTCGTTCAGGGCCGTGCAGCGTGGGTCCGTCTGAGGGAGAAGCTGGGTGTCAACGTAGGGTTCGAACCCTCGGTGCCAGTCCTTCCCGACGGGTTCGTGCTTGCTGGAGTCGCCATGGCAGAAGGGCCACATCCCGATGTCTACCTCGGCGCCGCACTCTTCACACTTGCTCATCATCCCCCCTGGGTCTGCGGTGGGCCAGCCGGCGGCGGCTGCGTTGCCGGCGCTCCACCCGCGCCCCTGTTCGGCTGGTCACCCCCAGGCATCGGGGCCGTTCCCGGCTCCTTCGGAGGAGAACCGCCGTTGCCCATCTGCTCTACCATCTGGGCGAGCTGGTTCATCATCATCTTCTTCTGAAGCGCCGTCATGATGGCCCTCTGGTCCTGAGCGGAGCGGATGCCCATCATGTTCAGCATGGACTTCAGAAGCTCTGGCGACAGAGCGAGAAGCTCACCCGGACCCGGGGATGCGATGAGGTTCAGGGCCTGCATGATCCGCGCAGCGTGCTGCGACTCGGAGACCGGGCTCATGGACTCGATGTCCACGGTCACGTCCCACTTCGCTTCGCCGTACGCCTCTTCGAGGGTATCAGGGGTGACCGGCTTCCTCTGCTCGGCCATCTGCGCTTCGAGCATCCCCACGAGCGCCATGAGCTGCTGCGGCATCGGGTTCTTGATCTGCTGCAAGATCTGCCCGATCATCATCGCGTCCTGCCCCAGCATCGGGGAGTACGGATCCGAGTTCATCAGCACCCACTGCGGAAGCGTTGCCCTCTCCACCGCGACCTTGAGGAGTCCGTGCGCTACCTGAGCGAGCCAGTACGCGACCTCCTGTTGCTCGTACGATTGGCGCACGTCGCCCATCTGCTCAAGCGTGTTGACCTCGGTCGCGGTTGGGGCCCCTCCGGCGCCGCGAGTGAGACGAGCGGTCGGGGAAGACGCCGCCTGCTCAGAGAAGCCAGCCTCCGCCTGGGCGAGGGTCTGGATGGTGGATTCCGACCACGTCGGCTGGTTGATCGGCTGGATCGCGTTCATGTTGTTGTTCTCGACGCCGACGAACGTTCCGAACTCGTCGGTCTCCAGCTTGTCCAGCTCCTCGTCGTCGAAGCTCTCCTTGTCGTACATGTAGCGAGGACGCGTGCCCTTGCGCACCATGCGGAGCCACTCGCGAGCGTCGTTGTACTCGTCCTGCTCGTGAAGCTGCTGGAAGATCGGTGGGATCGGGTACCACTCTCCCGGCATCACCTCCAGGCGCAGAGTGTGGAGCGGAAGGAACTCGTAAGGCTCCCTGCGCAGCACTCTCTCGTGCCCCTCGGCCAGGACGATACGCTCCTTCTTCCGCTGGTCCCAGATCTTCCAGACCCGGACCATGTCGGCAGGCACATCCTGCGGCGTGTCCGCGTAGCCGATGGGCTCCAGCTCAGAGTCCTTGCCGGTGTCGCTGTCGCCAGAGATCTTCGCGCTCGGCTTCAGCTCTTCCGTGTTCGAGTAGGCCGGGGAGGACTTCACGTCAGAGACGTACATCCACTCCCAGTAGCCGACCCAGTCCTGGGTCTCGACCTGCGACTTGTCGTTCGTGGCCACGAAGAACTGGCGGGCCGGGATGTGGCGTACGTAGAAGGTCTCGGCGTGCGGAACCTGCACGAGCTTCGACATGGCCATCTCGAAGTCGTCGTCCGGGTTCGGCTGCTGCATCGCCTCCGAGGCTTCCTTGTTCTCGGAGAGCGGAGGCATGATGGACTTGCGGAACGGGTTGTCGCCCCAGTCCGCCGTGTACCCCTCCTCGACGACACCGAAGGCCCAGTGCGCCTCCTTCAAGGCGACCATGCACTCGGGCTTGAAGCGAGTCTCCGGCATCTTGATGATCGTGTTGATCGTGTCCTGAAGAAGCTCGGCACGGAGGTGGACCGTCTGGCCCGGGGTGTCCTCGCGCCCGCGTGTTGGCCGCACGCGGATGTAGGGGTTGTAGTAGAAGATCGCCGGGATCTTCGCCTTCAGCGCGGCCAGGATCTTGTTCGAGATGTAGCGCTTGTCACCCTGCGCATCGACCTCGTCGTCCTGGGCCCGCTGGAAACCGCGAACGTAGTCGTGGGCGCGATCGACCTCGTAGTTCTGCTCCCACTTCTTCTTGGCTTCCTTCGCCTTCTGAACGCGCTTGAACCATCCCCGGACGAAGTCCTCCTCCTGCTTCTGCGCTTCGGCCTCCGTGGCCTCCGACGTCGAGCCGGGAGTGAGAGCTGCCGCGATGGTCTGGAGGACTCCTCCGAGACCGCCACCTCCTGTCGGCGCAGCTTCAGGTGGCTGTGGGGGCATCGTGCTCATGAACTCACCTCTACAAGAAGGAGCTTAGCAGAGAGGCCAAGAAGACAACGTACCCCCCTCCCTTAGACTTCCATGCTCCTCGCTCTGGGGTCATCTGGAAACGCTTCGGCATGTGCTTGATGGAGGGAACGGTGATGAGTACGCGGTCCCCCTCAACGATGGCCTTCTCCTTCTTCGGCTTCGCCATCTGCGGGTTCAACCCAGAGGCCGGAAGAGGTCGGCTGTTCACAATGTACCGGATCACGTCGAGGGCGTGGTCCGGGACGTCCGGGTCACGGTCGTCGCCGTAGATCGGCTTCCCGTCACTCTCTCCGACCTGAAGACGCTTCGCGGCCCTGGTCTCCGAGATCGCGTGGTTGCATCCGTGCGGCCAGTCGGGCGACTGCTTGATGAAGTAGAGGTGCGGCGCGTTCGGCTCTCCCGTGACCGGGTGGCGGTGGTACTTGTCCAGGCGGAGGTACTGCTTCAACCGCGAGCGCGACAGCTCCTCGTTGTTGTCGGCTGGACGCCAGATGAGGGACGTCTGCTCTTGGATGATCCTCGTGTCACGGTACTCGTCAGCCACTGAGTTGTGAGACATGAGGCCATGCGCGATCAGCGTCTTGGTGCTCGTCTGAAGTCCGACCAGCCTGCGAACGCCAAGGTACTCAATCCTCGTGATTGTAGGCCTGTCCATCGCATGGATACGGCCCAGGTCGTCAATCCTGAGCTTGGGCAGCAATCTCTCGGGACGAATCTGACCGAGCAGTCTGAGCACCTCAGGGCGACGGCTCAGGCAAAGTTGGACGCACGGCTTTCCGGTCTTAGAGGCGGACTCCGACTGTCTCGACTTCGATGGATGATATCCCCTGACCTCAAGCTCACGTTCCACCCTGGCCAGCATCTCATTTTCAACCTGCGAGAACCCAGCCCTGAAGGTTCGCTTGCCGTTCTTCTCGTGCTGAGTCAGGAACCCCTCACCGTCGAATGCGGCGGCAAGGTAGCCGGCCCCATGGGACGTGTCGGTTTCCCAGACGTCAGTAGCCCGGAGCATCCTCTGTCCGACCTTGAGTCTCTTCGTACTTCTCCACAGCCGCCACTGCCCAGTTGGGTTGATCAGCCATTGGTGCCCCTCGGAGCACACGATCTCGGAGCCGTCATCCAACGTGATTCGGTAGGACGGAAGGTGGACCTCCCGAACGTCTTCGACTACAGCTTCACGCCAAGCCCGGTCACTAGCCTTGTACGCTCGACTTCTGAAGTCTTCCGATGGGTTGCCTTCGTCGAACCCGGCGATGATGTCACCCACAGCCAGGGAATCAACACGGACATGCCTAAGATCTGATGTCAGGATAGGAGTCTCAGGGGAGAGGCACCAGCGCTTCGCGTGCTTGTTGTACCCCGTGATGCCGCGAGTCCTGTTGAAGATCGACGGGTCTGCGATGTTCGTGCGGAACGTGAGCGGCTTCGACAACATCGTGATCGCACGACGGTGGTCGGAGATGTCGAACTCGCCCGACTCCGTGATCCCGGCTTGGTAGTACTCCTGCCAGATGAAGATGTTGTTCTCGCCGTCCACCGCGTACCAGAGACAGCACGTCGGCGCGGAGTCGCCGTGGTCGAGGCCCCGGCCCAGGTTCATGTTGTTCTGGATCTGGACCATGAGGTCCGGGTCGTAGTCGAGCAACGAGGACTCGTCGATGCGGAAGAGGTGACCCTTGCTCTTGACCCAGACGCCCTCGACGAAGCGCTTCCGGTAGTCCTCGTCCTGCTGCATCAGCATCTCGATGTTCTGCTCGCCCGCGAACTTGTTGTCCGTGGTCGGCATGGTCATCGAGCGGTAGCCGAGAGGCGCGTACTTCTTGTGGAAGGCCGGGGACTCGGGAGAGAACCGCTGCCAGAGCCAGTGCAGCTCGGGGTCGCCGTCCTCGCTCGGGTTCGCGGTCAGGATGACGTCCATCGGCGGAACGGGGGTTCCGCCCTTGTCCTTCCACGGCCAATCACCTTCGCGCTGGTGCAGGGCCCAGGCGGGAACCTTCGCGCCCTTCCAACGACCGAGACGACCGAGCAGGATCGTGAACGTCTGCTCCTGCATCTGCTCCGCCTGATCGAGGATGGCCGCGTTGATTTCGAGACCCTTCAGGATCGTCGCGCTGTCGGGGCGGTCAAGGTGGTGGAAGATGAAGCTCGACCCGTTCGAGAGGACGACCTCCTTCTCATTCGAGGTCTTCACGAACTCGGGCTTGATCCACTGGTCGAACGATGGGCGCGTGGTGAGGCGCAGGTCGCTGAATGTCTTCCTCAGCACGGCGACCTTGTAGCCGGGGAACGTCTGGCAGAGCGTGAGCGCACGAAGGATCGCAGCGGTAGTCTTGCCGCTGTTGAAGCCGCCGATCAAGAGCAGGGGAGACCCTGGCGGAGCCTCGACAGCATCACGCTGCATGTCGGAGGCCCACGAGAACTGAGCCGGCCCCTCCTCGATCGGCGCAGGAGCCGGCTGATCAACAAACGCTGTGCTCAAAACCCCTCCAGAAAATCGATCACGGCTCGGGAGCCCGGGTCGCCATGGCGGCAGGCGCCCTCAAGCTTCTCTAGCACCGCTACCATCTTCGGGATGTCGTACCGTCGATGCCTGATGTTCCCGACTCCGCTGATGAGTCGCCCGATCATTCCTTGGCGACCTCGATCGCTTCCACCTCCACCACGTCACCCTCAGGCGCGGGCGGTGCGGGGAGGCCCTTGCGGTTCTGCCACGGGAGCATCGTGCCCTCGGGCATGACGATCATCGGCGCCGGAGGAGGCACGTACCCCTCCACCTGAAGCTCCTTGTACCGGGTGCTCAGACGAACGGCAGCGTTGAGTGCAAGGTTCGCGCCCTTCACGCGAACCTCCACACTAGGGCTTCCGAGCATCTCCTGCACCACCCCCATCGCGTTGTTGGCCACGACCATGACGCGGGACTCGAACTGGTGCCGCATCCGCTCCATCGTGACCCGAAGCTCTTCACGGAAGTCCTCGTCCTTCAGCCACAGCTTGAGCGTGCGCATGTGGACTCCCGCGATCGTAGCCGCTTCGGCTTGAGTCTTCCCCACCGAGAGGGCACTCAATCCCTTGATCTGCTTGGGTGTCAGCTCCTTCTTCTTCGCCAAAAAGCACCTCTACTTACAGCTTATCCCGTCTCGGGCCTTGATCTTGGCGTACAGCATGTTGATGACCACCTCGGGGACTTCGAGCGGGCCCTGGAGGCGGAGCCCACCGTTCTCCAGGGGGATCGTCGCAGTGACCGACTTCACGCCGTGCTTGCGAAGAAGAAAAGCGGCCTCCTGAACCAGCTCCTTCGGAGAAAGAGACATGGCCTGGAGGCCGCTGATCGTGACTGCGTACTGTCGGACTGCCATCAGGCGTCGATGTCGATTTCGGTGTCTGGCGGGTCCATCTCTTCTTCGTCGTCTCCCTGCTCAGCCTCGCCAGACTCCCACGGAAGAAAGCAGTCCGCATCGATCTGGAAGCCGGCTGCGCCCGGGTGCCCACCGCCACCGTACTGAAGTGCGATGTCGGAGACGTCGAACTGCTCCCCTCCAGGCTCGTCCTTGTTGGGCCTGGAGCGCAAGCTGAACTGCCACTGGCCGTGCGCGTTCACGAAGTAGCCCACGGCGAACGGGGCCTCGGGGTTCTCCTCGGCCAGCTTGCCAACGTGCTCGGAGCAGTTCATGTACGGCGTGTTGATCACCGGCACCTCGAAGCCTCCGACCTTCCGCCAGATGGCCATGGCCCGGACCTTCTCTCCGAAGGTGTCGATGTAGGCCTGGATGGCCTCGCCCTTCTCGATCACCTTCTGCACGCCCTGGTCGGTGGACATGAGATCGCCCAGCTCGTCCCAGTGCTCGAAGTCCATCGTCACGGTCGAGATGTACGCGGAGACCTCCTGGGACTTCGGCCACCTCCAACGCCAGAGATCGCGGTCCTCGATGTAGTCCACGAGGCGCTGCTTCCTCTGCCCGTTGTAGCGAGGCGTGTGGATGCCCGCCTTCTTCCCGGCCTCCTTCTCCAGCTCGTCGTACGTGATGCCGGCGCCGGAGCGCGACATGTCGAACACGATCTTGTCGGCCTGACGCTGGAGCCCCTCGTCGCGAAGCTCTTCGAGGATGCCATCGAGGTTCTTCTCGGCGGTCTTGTGGTGGTCGTACACGGTCGTCCGCAGGGACGGCCTGATGATCTGGTTCTTCATCACCTCGCGATCGAACGAGACGTCGAGAAGCCAGACCATCCTTCCCTGCGTGGAGGGAAGCTTCTCCGGGTGACCGTAGTCGGCGGCGAAGAAGTCGCAGTTCTCGCCCTTGAACTTACGGAAGACCCAGGCGGCGGTGTGGCCATCGAAGCACTTCCCGTGGTAGATGACCAGCGGTCGCTTCTGGTTGTCGTTGAGGGTCACAGATCCTCCAGATTCGGCAGCGGCGTGGACATCTCTGCGGACAGCTCTTCCATCTTCTCCGCAGCCTTCTTGGACATCTCCATCGCCTGGGTGGTGAGGTTCTCCTGAACGATCTTCTTCACCTCCTCGAAGGGCTGCTCGATCTCAACCGGCTGAGCAACGAACGCGAGGTAGATCCACGTCTTCCCCTCGGCAGACGGCTTGACCCTTTGGATGGCCTGGATGCCGAACATCTCCAGACCACGCTTCGTCATGAGTTCTACGAACATCTCTTCTCCTTTGGTTGGGGGCGGGTGCTTCCCATCATTCCCCCCGAAGGGACTGGTCGCTATCGACGCCCGCCGGCATCGGACTAGGCTTAGCCTGACCTTCGCTAGTCACGAGGCTAGGAACTTCCACACCGCAGACGTGAACGGCGGTGGCCCGCCGGAGGGCGGACGATGTGGAACCGCGAGGCCCACGGAAACAATGTCACCGCCCTCTCTTCAGATGGTGGTCTTCCCACCGTTGCACTCATCACCGAACTCCACCATCGTCTGGAGCAGGATGATGTAGTTGATCGCGTCGAGGCAGGTGTCCGCGAACGTCTCGTCGCTCACGGCCAGTTGCCCACGCTCAACGAACCCGCGCACGCGGGCGAGCTTGTCGCTCAATCGCACGAGGATGCCGAACGCCCCGAAGGAACGGAAGTTCCTGAAGACGTCGTCGTCCGCGCCGTAGTCCTTGTTCTTCGCCTCCATGATGATCCGGGCCCGGTCGCACATCTCACGATGGCGCCGGAGGAGCCTCTCTCGGGAGGTCTCTTCCGTTGCCGTGAGTCGCTCCCGGGTTTCTGTTGCCGTGAGTCGCCCGCCCGGGGATCCGGCCAGGGATGCATGATCTTTCATTTCTGCTTGAACTCCTTCAGGCAGCGTAGGGCTACCTTACCTGAGTAACGGCATGACGTCGTGACCGAGATGTGGTGCAGGATCTTCCTGGCCAGGGCCAAGTCCTTCTGCATCGCGAGCACCTGCTTGCGGAGACACGCGTTCTCGGTGTCGTCGAGAGGCCGCTCGAATGCGGCCTTCGAGTTCTGGAGCACATGCTGGATCCATTTCGACTTCGATGGCGCGAGGGTGGTCCAGAGGGCTTCGAGCGACTCCTTCAGGCGGTCGCGCTCGCGCTCGGCCTCCGCACGGAAGTACGCCTCCTCCTCGAAGTCGGAGATGGCGATGAAACCGTCAGGCGCTTCGGCCATGGATCGGGCACTCGTCGTTCCGCCAGAACATCGTGGATCGCTTCCCGTCTGCACCCGTGACAGGGATGCCACGGCCATGGTTGTTGTCGAGGACTGGGCAACGACAACCCTCCTCGACGGCTTGCTTCGACCCGGGAGGAAGCAGACGCTTGTCGGGGAGCCCGTTCAGCGTCCGCCCCATCCCGGTCGCCCTCATCTTGTCAGACAAGCTTGCCTCCATGTCGATGGGGCCGCGTCGCGTTGTAGGCCATCTTCAGGGCGAGGGCCGTCTCCAAATCCACGTCGTTGGCCGCGCACCAGTCGAAGAGACGGATGACCGCGTCCGCGATCTCGATGGGGATACCCTCGGGCTTCTCGATGGTTCCGGCTTCGCGATGCGCTGCACCCGAGGTGGGGTAGTAGATCTCGTTGAGGCCCCGACCGTTCCTGAACTCCTCCAACGCCTCGGAGATCTCGGAGACGACGAGCAGCATCTTCTCGCAGAAGAGATCGCGGCCCCGCGACTCCCAGCCCTTGTCCTCGTTGTTGAGACGGATCTCCTTCATGGCGTCAGCAATCCTCATACTGCTTCTCCTTCCGAAGAGCGATCTCCACGGCCAGGGCGAGATCGCAGTCGGGGCACTCCCTCGCGGGATGCTCGGCGTGAAGACCGTCGTGGCTCCTGAGAAACGCCCGCATCACCTCGATGATGCCGAGGTACTGCATAGCGCTTGTGTGGGTTCTGCGTGCCTGCTCGACGGCGCTCTCGGGAGCAGAGTCCCGCCACCCCGGCCTGGGGATGCTCTCCGGCTTCGCGGCCCAGAGCGTGCAACGGGCAGCGACCCTCCCCCTCCCGATGGTGACGTGCTTCAGGTGACGGAGAACCTGAAGGAGAGGGAAGTTCGTTCGGTGCTTCGGAGTGTAGGCCATCTCACCCCTCGTTCCTCTTCTTGCGGTAACGGTCGATCGCCAACTGGATCCGTTTCGGGTCGCTCTTGTTCCCCTCGATGTACTTCAAGACCTTCTCGGCCAGCTCGAACATCTCCAGCTTCTTCTTCGTCTCCACGTCTTCCTCCTGCAACTCCTCCATAGGGAGGAGATCTTCTCTTGGATAGGCTGGTCGGCTGAAGCCCTCGATCCGCTTCATCTTGGCTTCGCGAGGAAGCCACCCGAGAGCCTCACACCTTTCCTGGGACTTGAAAACCAACGCGCCGATGATGAGGTCGGCCACCACGCGGCCATCAGCGCTGTCGGGATCGTTGAACCCCCGGGGGCCATCCCATTGCGCTCTCACTGCGGTGCATTTCACGTCGTACGTTCGACCGTCCGGCAAGACTCCGTCTACCTTCCCGTCGTCGCCGGGGTGGACTTTCAGGTTGGGCTCCCCACCAAGGGCCTCAACGACGGCACACTCGACGGCTTGGTCTAGGTCTCGATCCTCCATGGAGGCCTCGACCCCCGCAGCCGAAGTTCGATTCTTACCCTCCTTTCGACACTTCTTCTCGAACGCCTTGACCTGATCGAGCCAGTACCGCACGCGCTCCATTTCGATGCGGAGCGTCCGAGCTGGTATCGGTTGCGGAGCGGCAGGCTTCGGCCAGTCCGGCCTCAGCTTGAAGAAGCAACGGTTGCAGAGCCACCGACCGCCGTGCTGGTTCGAGTAGTGAACGAACAACTCGTTCTCGTGGTCGGGGCCCCGGTGACACTCCTCGCAGCCCTTGCACTCAGGAAGAGGCTCGGGCTTCGGGGGAGCTTCTGTTCGCGGAGTCACAGCCCCGCCTTCTCCAAGATCTTCACGCAGAGCTTGTCCCGGTAGCAGATGGTCTTCAGGCAGCGACCCAGCTCTTCCTCCGCCTTGATGACGGCGTAGAGGAACTTGTCCCTGTAGTAGCCCCGGGCCATGAACCAGCCCCAGGCGAAGAAGAACGTGCAGACTACCATCGTGACGACAACTTCACCCGTGTCGCTCATCATCGTTCCTCCTATGCAATCTTCTTGGCCGCATCGAACATGCCCTGAAGATCGATGAGCCGGTTCTTCTTCCCCTCCACCTTCGGAGGCTCGGGAGGCTTCGGAGGCTCAGGGGGAGGCGGAGCGGATCCACCCCAGTCCTCGTAGTACGCGGCCTGGAGACGACGCTCGAACTCCTTGTCGCCCAGGACGGCCCGGAACAGCTCCTCCTCCAGCATCCCGACCTTCACGTACTTCCCGCCGCGCTCAACGATGATGAACATCCAGGCGGGATCCTCTTTCGTTATTCCACAGATAATCATTCGTCGCCTCCCTGGAGGGCCTTGACCAGCGCATCGGCCTTGCGCCAATGCTTCATGGTCTGCTCGAAATGCTTTTGGCAGAGAACGGTATGCGTGTCTGGGTCAATAACCTCCACAAGCCACGAAACCTTGTGTGGGCCCGGCAGGCTGTCCGGTGTGGCACTGCACTTGTCACAATGATCCCCACTCCTACGGATTCGAGCACTCATCGTCGACTCCCCTGAGGGCTTTGGCTTGTGGACTGTCCTCTCCTGCCAGCTCGCACGCGACCGCGTAAAGGGTGGGAACCGGAATTGCCAGCGTCGCGTCGATCTTGGCCTTCAACCCTGCAATGATGTCCCTCTTGGTCCGCCATTCCCTATTGCTGGCCCGCAGCCGCTCGTTCTCGGCCCGGAGTTCCTTGCAGTAGTGAGACGCTGGATCATTGAGTGCCGCTCGCAGCCGCTCAACCTCGGCCTCCAGCCGCGTCTCCCTGTGATAGGCGGCGTCGGTCTCGGCGTGGGCCTGCTTCAACGCCTCCAGCAAGGCGCAGGCATCCCCCACCCCGATACAGCACGGATGGTCGGCGTTGATGTGCTCGCGGATCTCGTCCGGCGTTCTAACCTTGCGCCCCCGGTCTGCGGCGTGGTGATCCTCACTCGCCATCGTCGCCTCCCGCTACTTCGTGGAGGGTGCGCTTCAGCTTCTCATCGCAGTCGCACCCCATGGCGCAGTGGTCACCATGAAGCAGTATCGCCTCGTCCAGCGCCCGCGCCAGCTTCACCGTGACGCACGGCCCAACGTTCAGGCATCCGGCACAGCCCTTGTGCTTCTCCTCGATCCGCTCTAGGTCACTTGCCATCGTCGCCCCCCCGGAGAGTTCTCGCCATACTAGTCAGCCCTGCTCGCCATCCGTACCCACAACTGGGACACGTCACTGGGTACGCTGCTGACTTCGCCAGCGCCGCCTCAATCTTGGCCTCGGCCTTGTGATACCACTCCTCAACCTCACGGCGTCTGTCAATGTGGTGTTGCACTTCGGACCGCAGCCGTTCGTTCTCGGCCAGCACCTCGCGGACTGCCCAGTCAGGAGCGCGCACATCGTCGTCCTCTCTATCGAGGTATCTTTGTAGCGTCTCCACCGCGTCACTCGGCATCGTCGCCTCCCCGGAGGGCCTTGACCGTGGGACAGGGCCATAAAGTGGGACCAGTCCTCTTAACGCTACATGCCACACAACACTTGATGGTTCCAGTCCAGATGCCCGGCTTGTGCAGCGCCAGTGCCGCCTTGATCTTGGCCTCGGCTTTATGCAGGAGTTTGATGTAGTCGTCGGTAAACCGCCGCTCGGTGACCGACTCAGCCCGCAGCCGCTCGTTGTCGGCCAGCAACCCACGACACCCGTCGAGCAGGGCGTCACCGTGCTCTTTCGTGTCGGGCCACTCACCAAATGCGGCGTAGTGGTCCGCATAGAACGTGACCGGTGCCCGCCACTGGTACTCACTCGCCATCGTCGCCTCCCCGGTCGGGAAACACGACCACGTACTTCCTCATTGGATACTCCTCAGTGTCTCCTCGTGGATCAGAACGCACGGGAGCTTCTTCTTGGCCGAGGACTCGTTGCACGCCGCGTTGAAGCGACGGTAAGAAGAACCAGCCTCTTTCTCTGTCATCTGCTCGTTGTGCTTGGGCCCCCCGAGGCAGATCATGATCTGCTGCTTCGAGATGCGCTTGCCAGTGCCCTTGCAGCGATAGCACGGCCCACCGACCGGGCCCCACTGCTTCCCGTCACCACCGCAGGACCAGCAGCTCTCCTCGACCTTCTTGTACTTGAGGGGCACTACGAGTCCAACGGAGGCGGCGGAGGCGGAAGCTCCGGCGTCTCCTCGTCCATGTCGAGGTCGTCAAGCAGGGCCTCGACCTCCTTCTTCGGAACGACCACACCCCCGACGAGTTTCGCCGCCTGGGCATCCTCCTCGGAGAGAGTCACGCCGCGACCGCCCCCGAGGTCCACCGTCACTTCGTCGGGATTTTCCACGGGAGGGTCGGCATTTTCGACCTCCTCCTCGAAGTCCCGGGCGGCTCTCTCTGCCTTCTTCCGCGCCCTGGACTCTTGCTGCGCGATTCGTTGGTACTCGCGGCGGTCCTCCTCGTTGACCATGGCCCGGTACTTCTGCGAGTTGATCACGTAGTAGGTGAAGCCGCCCTCGTGCCGGAGGCGGGCCCCACCGGCCTCCTGGCTGCGGCTCTCGGGATCGTCGGAACAGAGAGTCTTGATCACACCCTTGACCTGCTCCACGGTCAGCTCTCCTCCACCGATTCGGTGGGCAAGATCCTGGGGATTCAGCTCGACGAACCCATCGAAGTTCGTCTTCGAGAGAACGAAGGCCCAGATGGCCTGGAGCGCGAGAGGCTTCCCGTACAGGCTCCCCTCGAAGGTGTGCGCGAAGATCTTCCCGTACATCGGCATGCGGCTCAGTCCTCCTTCGACGACCAGACGCGACGGCACTTCGCGCACTTGATCTCGTCCGGCATCCAGCCCTTGGGAGGGACGTGGTCCGGCGGATCGAAGACGACCCGCAGGGCAAACGTGGTGATCACCAGGGCCCCGGGGTGCCCCGCCGTCGGGAGCCACGCCCACCGACGGCAGTGCGGACAGCTCATGGGCAGCATCTCCCCGTCCGGGAGGTCTCCACGGGACTCCCAGGAGATGACGGTCCACTTCCGCTGCGGAGGGATGATGTCAATCGAGTTCTTGAGATCAACCTTGTTTGACATGGCTTGACGATATCACGCCTGTCTAGGGG
>Ga0272442_10000877_pt1 | contig 47085 bp, 43 predicted proteins | sample SSMForm2O_FD_200262 | JGI IMG/M metagenome (GOLD analysis project Ga0272442, IMG submission 200262) | Marine sediment archaeal communities from Little Sippewissett salt marsh, Falmouth, MA, United States - SSM-Form-2O | ecosystem: Environmental > Aquatic > Marine > Wetlands > Sediment ...
CATGCACCTTGGGATGCAGCGTGACGACTCGGTGGCCGAGCATGGCCGGGAAGCCGGTCACCTCGGCGATGTCGCGGACCGGCACGCCCGCGTCGCGGATGGCCCTGGCGGTTCCGCCCGAAGAGAGGATCTCCACCCCCATCTCGGACAGGGCGCGGGCGAACTCGGCGATGCCGGACTTGTCGAAGACGCTCAGCAGAGCGCGGCGGATACGCGTGTTCACGGGCGGACTCCCTTCCGGGCGGCGGCTAGTCGAGTCCCTTGCGGAGCACGTCGAGGGTCATCCGCTCGCTGGAAGCCGGCCGGAGGCAGTACACGCGCCCGTCTCGGGTGGCGGCATAGAGGGCGTCGGCCGTGGTGTTCGCCACGAACAGATCGAACTTGCGCAGCGGGATGCGTTCGGTCAGCTCGCCGGAGCCGGCGTCGAGCACCTGGAGGTCGCCGTGGGCGTCGAGCAGGTACACCGAGTCGCCCAGCACGCCCAGGACGCGCCGGCCCTCGGGCTTGGACCACAGCATCGCCCCGCTGCCGATGTCGATGGCGTAGAAGGAGTCGCCGCGGGCGTACTGGAAGACCATGTGCCGCGACACCTGGACCGGATCGACCAGCGGTTGGCGCGCGATGAAGGGCTCCCAGATTTTCTCGCCGCTGAACGGGTGGAACGCGTAGAGCCGTCCGTCCTCGCAAGGCACGTAGCAGCCGCGGCTGCCGGCCTCGAACTCGGTCACGACCGACCCGCCGAGTTCCTGCGTCCAGATCTTCTCGCCGAGTCCGGCGACTTTCGTGCAGTAGAACTTGTGGTCCTCGCTGGCGACGAACAGGTGCTCCTCGGCATACACCGCCGGCGCGGTGATCAGCGACTCGGTCTGCTTCTGCCACACCGTCACGCCGTGACGCAGCCCGATGCACAAGTAGCGCCCGCTGACCCCGCCGTAGTAATAGTTCACCCCGTCGCTCGCGCCGCCGCCGTTGGCCGGGTGGCCCAGCGGCACGTTCCGCATCTCGCCGCCGTTGCGGCGGTCGAGAACGATCAGCCGATCGATGGTGTTCAGAATGACCGCGTCGAACGTGACCTCCTGCCGGCCGTCCCGGAACTCCACGGGGAGCGTCACCGGGACGGGCGGGTGCCACGGGCGAAAGACCGGCTCGTCCTGCCGTTCGGTGACGAGGTAGCTCCATCGCGGCAGCCCGCGCTTGGCGTCGAGGGCGATCAGGCGCTGCCGGTCCGTCATCAGATACAGGTTGCCGCCGAGCAGGTAGGTCTTCCGGACGACTTCCCCGTCGTCGAGATCGGCCTGGGCTTCCCAGTAGTACTGCAGGCTTGTCCCGTCGAGTACCGGCGGTTCGAAGGGCCCCGCGGAGGGGGCGCACCCGCCGGCGGCAAGCAGTAGCGAGACAACGGCAACGGTCGCGACACAGTAGCGCATGGCTGACTCCTCGAATCCGTGTGCGAATGGGCGGCGCGGGGGCCGCAGGTTCAGGCGGCCCGGCCGCCGGGGACTATTCCAGCTTCACGTAGTCGCCGAGCCGGACCTCGTGCCGGCCCTCAAAGTCCCGGAGCCGCTGGATGCGCTCCAGGTCGTCGGCGATTCGGTGGGCGAGACGGAAGATGTAGGGCCGGCCTTCCAGGCGGGCCTTCAGGTCGGTCACCATCTCGTCCCAGTCGTCCTCGTACAACTCGCGATTCAGGACGACCAGCATCCTTTCTTCGCTGGTCAGGCCCTGGACGAACTCCTCAACGGCCTGCCGGACGTCTCCCGGGACGGAAGCCACGTCACCCACCTCATGCCTGAGGAGGCGCACCCGCCGTCGTGCCGGTCCGAGCGCCTCCGGGGCGTCAATCTACGCGGCCACAAGTTCCTTTGCAACCGGATTCTCCGGGCGGAGGCCCCGGCGCGCTTGGGGGGTCGCGCTGCGCCGGTGGCGCTGACGATTCGACACAGAGGTCCAGAGGAAAGCAGAGAAGAGACAGCGGGACCGATATCTGCCGTCGGCCCGTGTCCCCGGATGCGCCGGCGCGCGGCGTCCGGTAGTCTCTGCCGTTCTCTGGGCCTCTGTGTCGCATCGCTTCACGCCCGGCGCTCCGTGCACCTCGGGGCCTCGCTGCGCGAAAATCGCCTTGCAAAGACACAAGAGCGCCCGCAGAATAAGCCGATGCGTTGCGAGCGGCGGCGTAGCTCAGTTGGCAGAGCAAGGGATTCATAAGCCCTGGGTCACTGGTTCAAGTCCAGTCGCCGCCAATCTGGGCTGCACCGGAGCGCCGGCGAAACGGACGCACGACGGCGCTGCAACGCCGAAACCGAAGACGCCCGCGTCCGGCGCGGAAAACCGATTGTTCGTCACGAAGGAGACTTCCTGATGTTGGAACCCTTGGCAGCGTCCTGGTACCGCACGAGATTCCTGTGGGTCCTCGAGGTTTGGCAGCTTCCGCTGATCCTTCTGCTGGTCGGGCTGATCCTGTACTGGCGGCACATGCGGAACAAGCAGGTCTAGGACCGCGGCGGGCCCCGCGCCCGCTCGGAGCTCCTGTGCATCGCGGCGCTGTCGTGCCGGCGCGCTCCGGCGCGACAGCGCTGTTGTCAGCAGGCCCCCCGCCGATTCCGGCAGCCCGCATGTGGCCATGAGCGAACCGGACGTCAAGCCGGTGTACGTGCTTCACGGCAGTGACGGCTTTCTCCTCGATGCCCACCGCCGCGAATTGGTCGCACGCATCATCGGCGACGCCGACCCCCAGGTCGCCGTCAGCAACTTCGACGCCGACGCGCCCGTCGCCGACGTACTGGACGAACTCCGCACCGCGCCCTTCCTCGCGCCCCGACGCGCCGTCATCGTCCGCGACGCCGATTCCTTCCTCTCCCAGCACCGGAAGAAACTCGAAGGCTTCTTCACCAAGCCCCCGCCCTCCACCGCCAGCCTGATCCTCATCGTCCGCGTGTGGAAGAGCACCGCCAAGCTCGAGAAGCGCCTGCTCCAGATCGGCGAGAAGATCGAGTGCTCCGTGCCCGAGAAGGGCAGCCTCCGCGGCTGGCTGCAGAAGGCGGCCGGCAAGCGCGGCAAGAGAATCGCTCCCGACGCGGCCGAGCTGCTCGAGCAGTGGGTCGGCCGGGCCTACGGCACGCTCGACGCCGAAATCGAGAAGCTCTCGCTCTACGTCGGCGACCGCGACACGATCACGCTGGCGGATGTCTCGGCGCTGGTGGTGGCGTCGGCCGGGCCGCAGGCGTTCGCGCTGACCAACGCCATCACCGAGGGCGACGTGCCGGCCGCCCTCGACGCCCTCGGCGGCATGCTCAACCTCCGCGGCGAGGAGTTCAAGACGCTCGGCATGCTCTCGTGGCATTTGCGCCGGGCACTGAAGGCCAAGCGCGCGCTCGACGCCGGCGGCCGGATGGGCATCCCCCTGCCGCCGGATCGACGGGCCGCCTTCGGCAACTACCTGCGCCGCCGGCCGCTCGAGCGGTTCCACCAGGATTTCCGCCGCGTGCTGCGTGCGGACCTCGGCATGAAGACGGGCGCCGCCCCGCGGGGGACGCTGCAGGAACTCGTCATCGCCCTTTGCTCGTAGCAAGGATCAACGCGGATGAACACGGATGCTGCCGCTGTGGTGTTGAGGGGCTGCTTCAACTTCCATCGCCATCTGTGTCTGTCTGTGTTCATCTGCGGCCGGGCTGTGCCGTGGGCCCGCCCGAGACGGAGAGAAGCGGTATGACCGCACGGCGGGAACGGCCGCTGCGTGACGAGGAGGGCCCCGACGAGGCCGACGCCGACCTGCTCGACGACGCCGACGACACGGCCACCATCGAGTGCCCGCACTGCGGGGCCGAGATCTACGAAGACGCCCAGCGCTGCCCGCATTGCGGACAGTATGTCTTCTCCGACGCCGACCTCGACCTCCCCGCCCACCGCTCGCCCTCCTGGGCCTACGTCCTCCTGCTCGCCGCCCTCGCCGCCCTGCTGTGGCTGCTGCTCCGCTGACGGCCCGCGGCGCGTGAACTCGTGAATTCGTTGACTGGTTAGCTGGTTGACTCGGAGAAGCCCGGCCGCGGGGCCGGGGCACCGTCTTCGCGCCGGGCGCGGCGCTTGACGGAACGCCGGCGCCGCGATCAACTGGGGACTCTTCGGGAGACGCCCATGCGTTTGACCTTCGACCCCCGCGCGGCCGTCGGCTACAAGAGCCCCTCGCAAGTCGTCCGCCGCCTCACCGAACACTGGTTCGACGAGAACATGTACTGCCCCGCCTGCCCGGCACGGGGTCTGCGCCGCGAACAGGACAACACCCGCGTCGTCGATTTCGTCTGCCCCGAGTGCGGCGCGGAGTTCCAGCTCAAGGCGAAGGGCGGGTCGTTCGGCAGGAAGCTGCGCGATGCGGCATGGGCGCCGATGATGGAGCGTATCCGCGCAAACCGGTCGCCGCACTTCGCTTTCCTCCGGTACAGTCGTGACGACTGGCGTGTGCTGGGGCTGATGCTCGTGCCGGGGCATTTCGTGACGCCCAACATCATTGAACGTTGCAGGCCGCTGGCGCCGACGGCGCGACGGCCCGGGTGGGTCGGATGCAACATCCTTCTGCCGCGGATTCCCGCCGACGGCAGGCTTCACGTCATCGATGAGGCGCGGCAAAGAGACCCGAAGGCCGTTCGCGCTGACTGGCGACGCTTCGCGTGGCTTGCGGAGCAGCAAGCCGAGGCGCGGGGGTGGGTGACGGACGTGCTACGGTGCATCGAGGGTTTCCGGGGGCGCGCGTTCCGCCTGGATGAGGTCTATGAATTCGAGCCCGAGCTGTCGGCCCTTTACCCCCGCAACCGGCACGTTCGGCCAAAGATCAGGCAACAGCTTCAGGTCCTCCGCGACCGGGGCGTTCTGCGTTTCCTGGGTCGCGGTCGGTACGAGTTTGTCTGACTCCGCCTGCTGGCCGAGCACTTCGCGCGCCCACCCAAGCCACGTCAGCAGCGTTTGCGCGCGGCGCTCGCACGTTGTTCCGGATATCGGCGTACAGCCCGCCAGCATGGCGGCGACGCGCCGGCGCTGGCCCCGGTCCGTACGCACCCCCTTGATCTTGCGGAGGGCGAGCTGGACAAGGGGGAAGTTGAGAATAGCCCTCGCGAGAGCCTGACGGCGCGCATGAGGCGTTCCTGTGCCCGCTTTCCGCCCGAGGCGGGTCAAGACGGGGCCGTCGGCCGACGATACGAGCAGGCCCAGTGTTCGCAGCGCGTGCCGGTAGTAGTGAACCTGCCGGTGCGTGATGCCAAGCCGGGCCGACTGTGCGGGTACGTCTGCCAGGCCGGCGCCAAAGAGCCTGACGAGTTCCAGCATTCGATCGGGGTTGTCCGCCTGTGGGACACCGATGCACCGACGCTGGGAGAGGAAAAGATACTCGGCGAGCCGGTCGATTCCCAATGCGTTGCGCGTCATCCTCGCGGCGGCGATTGCGGTGGTGCCGGCGCCGACGAAGGGGTCGAGGACGGCGTCGTCCTCGTCGCTGGCGGCCGCGATGATCCGCTCCAGCAGGGCGAGCGGCTTCTGCGTCGGGTGTTTGCCGAAGACCTTCTCGGCCTTGCCCGGCGGGTCGATGGACCAGACGCTCTTCATCTGCTTGCCGTGGTTGAGGCGCTTCATGAGGGCGTAGTTGAACTTGTGGCGGCACTTGCGGTCGCGCCCGGCCCACAGGAGGGTCTCGGTGGCGTGCGTGAAGTAGCGGCACGAGAGGTTCGGCGGCGGGTTGGGCTTCACCCAGGTGATGTTGTTGAGGATCTTGTAGCCGAGTTCGTCCATGCAGCAGCCGACGATGTGGATGATGTGGCTCGTGCCCGAGACCCAGATGGAGCCGTTGGGCTTGAGCACGCGCCGGCACGCGGCGAGCCAGTCGCGCGTGAAGTCGTAGTTGCCGCGGAAGCCGCGCGAGCGGTCCCACTTGCCCTTGTTGACCGACACCATCTTGCCGGCGTGGCACGTGATGCCGCCGTTGGACAGGAAGTACGGCGGGTCGGCGAAGATGAGGTCGAACGACTCTTCCGGCAGGCGCGGCAGCAGGTCGAGGCAGTCGCCCTGGTAGAGAACGACGCGGCCGTCGGCGGCGACGAAGTACGGGCGCTCGCCTTGCGGCGCGGGCAGCGAGGCGGCGGGGTCTGGCGGGTCTCCCGGCATGGGGGCGATCCTTGATCGCCCGGCCGGGCGAGATCAAGATCATTCGGGGGAGGGCCGGGGAATACCGAACAAGGAACAACGAATATCGAATGTCGAAGTGAACAGCCAGGAACCGCTCCGCGTTCTCGGCGTCCTCCGCGTTGAGCATCGGGTCCATCCGGTTATCCCGTCAAAACTTTTCTTCCGGCCGGGGCGGAATTCTCTTGCAATCAAGGCCGAGAGTTGTATAGCCATGATATATCCACCGCCCGTCTGAGGCGCGGTGTGCTCTTTGGCAAGCGAACAGCGGCGGCGACAACCGGTGAGACGGGATACGGTGCGACTGAGGACGGCCGGTGGGACCGAAACAGGGCATGCGGTCCTGGGGTATCCGGCCGAGGGTCGTTCCCTCAGGCCACAGGCCACAGGCCTCAGACCTTGCGGAAAACTATGTTTCCCCCTTCCCAGCGCTAACGTTGGGCGGTTCTGGAGGGCCAGAAATCGCGCAAGCCCTTGTAAAGCGTCGGCTTATGCGAGAATAGCGCATGGCAGAAGATGGCAGCGGACGGACATGGTGGGATTTGGCGGGAAACGGAAGGAAGCGAAGAGAAATGGTGCGCAACGGAAGGAAATGGAGGGCGCAGGAATGCAGCGTTGCGACGGTTCGGTGCTTCTGCCGGACGCCATGAATAGCACGATCAGCGAGATCGGCGGAATCCCTATGGGACAGGTCTGCGGTTCGCGATTGGGGATATGCGATTCGCCGCCTAGCTGTACTCCCACAGCTCGTCCGGCACGTCGTCGGCCGGGTCGGGCGGAGCGGGCTTCGGCGCCGAGAACTCATCCTGCACGATGCCGATATCGGGCAGGGCCTTGATGAACGCGCGGCCGTACGGCTTCGTCGCGATGCGGTGGTCGAGCACGACGACGATGCCCGTGTCGGTCGTCGAGCGGATGAGCCGGCCGAAGCCCTGCTTGAATTTGATGACGGCCTCGGGGAGTTGATAGTCGGTGAACGGATTGCCGCCGGATTCGCGGATGGCGTCGATGCGGGCCTCGATGAGCGGATCGTCGGGCACGGCGAACGGCAGCTTGGTGATGATGACGTTGCGGAGGGCCTCGCCGGCGACATCGACGCCCTGCCAGAAGCTCATGGTGCCCAGCAGCACGCTTCGCCCGTGGGAGCGGAAGCGCTTGAGCATGGCGGTCCGGCGCAGCCGCCCGCCCTGGGCGAGCAGCTCGTAGTCCTCGCGCTCGCAGAACTCTTCGATCGCGTCGGCCATCGCCCGGAGCATGGCGTAGCTGGTGAACAGGACGAAGCATCGGCCCTCGGTCTTGCGGACGTAGTGGGCGACGGCGCGGGCGGCCGCCGGCACGAACGCCTTCAACTGGTTCGGGTCGCCGAGCCGCGTCTCGACGTAGAGCTTCGCCTGCTTGCGGAAGTTGAACGGGCTGGCGAGCAGCAGCTCGCGGCCCTCGTCGAGGCCGAGCCGACGGCGGATATGGTCGAACCCGTGCCGGCCGCCGCGGGCCGTCGCCAGCGTGGCGCTCGTCAGCACCACACTGTTGAGTTCGTCGAACACGCGCTGGCGGAGAACGGGCGAGACGTCGATGGGCGATCCGGACAGGCCGACAACCGTCCGGCCGCGGGCCTTGCGCCGCTCGACCCAATACGCGTACGACTCGTCCGCCTGGGAGATCAGCGCGTTGAGCGCGTCGGCCGTCTCGCGGCAGCGCTGCTCGTAGGCGAGCACATCGAGCGCCTGCGGGTCGTCGCGGCGTTGTTTGCGGAGGTCGGCGAGGCGGCGGGCGAGTTCGTTGAGCGCGGGCGTCAGCGGGTTCGGCACGACGTCGGCGTGGCGGACCCGGCCGTTGCGGGCGACGTCGGGCTCGCGGGCGGCGGCGAGGGAGCCGAAGAAGCCGTCGGCCGCCCGGTCGGCGGCGCGGACGGCGGCGATGGCGTGCTTGGCCTCCATGAGCGCCAGCAGGCCGCGGTTGGTGCGGTCGTTGTAGAGGCCCTGCAGGAGGAACTGGACGGATGACGACGCGACGGACTTGCCGAAGTGGTCGCCGGCGACGCCCTCGAGCGTGTGGGCCTCGTCGAGCACGGCGAGGTCGTACCGGCCCAGCAGTTCCGCCTGCTCCGCGACGAGGGCGAGGTCGGAGAAGAACAGCGCGTGGTTGGCGACGACGATGTTCGCGCCCTGGAGGGCCTTGCGGGCGGCTTGGTAGTGGCAGTGTCCGTACTGTGAGCACTTGCGGCCGCGACAGAGGCCCTGCTCGCAGCGGACCTTCTCCCAGACGCCGGGGTCGAGGCGAAAGTCGATGTCCTGGAGCGAGCCCTCGCGGGTGTCGGCCGCCCAGTCGGCGAGCTTCTGGAGTTGCCGCTGCTGGGATTCCGACGCGAACAGTTTGGTCCGTCCTCGGAGGGTCTGCTCGAGCCGGCGGAAGCAGAGGTAGTTGCCGCGGCCCTTGGCGAGCACGGCCTTGATCTTCAGCGGCAGCACGCGCTGGAGGAACGGCAGATCCTTGCCGATGAGTTGCTCCTGCAGGGCGATGGTGTAGGTGGAAACGACGATGCGCTGGTTTTCCTCGGCGGCGCGGAGGAGGGCCGGCACGAGGTAGGCGAAGCTCTTCCCGACGCCGGTGCCCGCCTCGACGATGAGGTGCTCGCCGGCGGCGAAGGCCTCGGCCACGGCCCGGGCCATGTCGAGCTGCTCGTCGCGCGGCTCGTAGCCGGGCAGTTCCTTCGCCACCCGTCCGCCGGGGGCGAGGATCTCGTCGATGGTCAGGCTCATCCGCCCCGCTCCCCCTCGGCGGGCGCGGCCCGCGCCGCGGGCTCGGCGCGGCGGACCGCGGGGTTGCGCAGGTGGTCGGCGAATGTCCGCGCGAACTCGTACGTCAGCAGACCCATGACGAGGGTCAGAAGGATGGCGATGATCGTGATGATCGCCCGGCCGCGGACGACGGCCGAGTGCATCGACGAGGTGATCCGGTCCTTCGCCAGCGTGAGCATCGCCAGCAGGATCGCCAGCACCGTCGGCCAGATGCTGATCGAGTGGACGCCGCTGACGAGAAACGATGTCCGCGAGACTTCGCGCCCCGAGTGGAGGTAGTAGGTTCGCGAGCCGTCGGGCTCGACGACGACGCGCCCGTTGACGGCCTCGCCGTAGAGGACGACATAGACGCCCCCGTAGGCCAGGAAGTTCGCCAGCCCCAGGAAAATGACGACCAGGCAGATCTTGGTCTTGCGGTCCATTGTTCTAGCAGGGATGCAGGGGATACAGGAGATGATAGCTGACAAGCGAACGGAATGGCAGGTCCTTTGGCATCGCGCGTGTTCGGCCGGGCTCGGGGCTGCTTTCGCTCTTCTGGTACCCGATGGATCCCGTGCATCCCTGCTAAGTCTCTGCCCCGATGACGCCCTCGACGGGGCTGCTCGCGGTGGCGTAGAGTTTGCGCGGGATGCGTCCGCTGCGGCGGGCGAGGTAGCCCGCCTCGATGGCGAGCTGCATCGCGCGGCCCATGGCGATCGGGTCCTCGGCGCCCGCGACGCCCGTGTTGAGCAGCACGCCGTCGGCGCCGAGTTCCATGGCGACGACCACGTCGCTGGCCGTCCCCACGCCGGCATCGACGATGATCGGGTAATCGGGGTCGCCGTCTTTGAGCTGTTCCAGGATGATGCGGATGTTCCACGGGTTCAGCACGCCCTGCCCGGAGCCGATGGGCGCCCCCGCGGGCATCACCGACGCCGCGCCCGCCTCCTTGAGTCGGAGGGCCATGATCGGGTCGTCGCTCGTGTAGCACAGCACCGTGAAGCCGTCGGCCTTGAGGGCCTTCAGCGCCTCCAGTGTGCCGACCGGGTCCGGCAGCAGCGTCTTCCTGTCGCCGAGGACCTCAAGCTTGACCCAGCCCGCGCCCTTGTTGCCGAGGCCCTCGAGCAGCTCGCGGCCGAGGCGGGCGGTGCGGACGGCGTCGTCGGCGCTGAAGCACCCGGCCGTGTTCGGCAGCAGCGTGAATCGCTCGGGGTCGATGAAGTCCAGGATGTTGCGCCCCTCGCCGTCGGTCATGCGTTCGCGGCGGACGGCGACGGTGACGACGTCGCAGCCGGTCTCGGCGAGGGCGTCGCGCATGATCTCATAGGTGGCGTACTTGCCCGTGCCGACGAACAGCCGGCTGCCAAGTTCGAAGTCTGCGATGCGAAGCGGCGGGATGGCGGTCATCTGCGTGTTGGTTCCTCTCGGGGCGGGCGGGTTCTGCGGGTCATCGTTCGCCGGCCACCTGATGGATGGCGGGGCGGTAGCGGGGCGTGGGGATTGGCTTGCCGACTTCCCTGGCGGCCTCGAGCCAGGCGGCCTTGGCCTGCTGCACCTGCTCGAGCGCCTCCTCTGGCGTCGCGCCGAAGGCCGAGCAGCCCGGCAGGTCGGGAATGTCGGCGACGTAGCCTTCGTCCTCGTCGCTGTAGAAGATGTTTATGTGATAGTCGGTCATCGCTCTCGCTCCGGCAGCGCCAGATTATACCGCTCAATCAGCGCCACGAACTGCCTTATCTGATACGGCTGGCTTGCCCGGATACGTTTGGGACGTTGACCAGTTCGCGGATGTCGCTGCGCCCGCAAACGTGATGACTGCCGCGGACCCGGATCAGCGAGAACCCGAAGCCTTCTGCCAGATTCGTGAAGTCGTTTAACGGCACGTTCTTCGCGGCGCCCTGCGTGATTCCGGCGAGAAGCTTCTTCCGGTTCATCGTGCCCCTTACCCGCCCCCGACCAGGGTGACAATCTCGAGCGTGTCCTCGTCCGCCAGGCGCGTGGCCGCGTGGTCGGCGCGGCGGACAATCTGCCGGTTCCGCTCGACGGCGACGCGGCGCGGGTCCAGCTCCATCGCCGACAGCAGTTCCGCCACCGTCAGCGCGTCCGGCCGCTCCTGCCATTGTCCGTTCACGTTGATCCGCATGGGTTGCCGTTCCGCCCCGCGTCCACGAGGCGATTATGGCCCCCGTGGCCAAGGCCGTTCAAGGCGAGCGGGCCCGCCGCGGCTAGCGGTTGCCCTCGGCCAGACCGTTGCCGACGAGGTAGTCGTAGCTTTCGCGCACGGCCGTCATCATGTCGCCGTCGCAGGCGTCGATCTCGACGGTGAGCCACTCCAGCACGTTCTCGTCGGCGGCCGCGATGACCGCCGGAATGTCCATTTTGCCCGCCCCGACGGCCATGTGCTTCTGGTCCTTCACCAGCGGGCCGTCCTTGATGTGCAGCAGCGGCAGCCGCGACGCGTACTTGGCGACCATCTGCGGCACGTCGATCCGCCCGAAGTTGCTCGCCCAGTACACGTCGAGTTCGCCGAACACCCCGGGCGCCTCTGCCATGAACACGTCGTAGGCGATTTGCCCGTCAAACTCCTGCATTTCCCACCAGTGGTTGTGGCAGCAGAGGCGCAGGGCGTGCGGGCGGGCGACCTCAGCGGCGGCCTGGAACTCGGCCGCGACCTGCCGCACGCTCTCCAGCGACTGCCAGCGGTCGGGGCCGGAGCCGACCATCAGCTTGTCGGTGCCGAGAATGCGGGCGGTGTCGGCGATCCGCTCGACGTTGTCGGCGTTGGGCAGCGGTGCGCCGAACGACGCGATCTTGAGGCCGAGGTCATCGAACATGCCGCGGACCTCGGCGGGCGCCTTGCCCTTGGGCAGGCCGGTCTCCACGCCGACGTAGCCGATGTCGGCGAGCTGCTTCAGCGTGCCGGTGTAGTCTTCCTTCAGTTGTTCGCGGACGGTGTACAGCTGCAGCGCGATGGGTTTCATGTTGCGTTCCTCTTCTGCGCCTCGGGCAGGCCGGGCACCCGCTATACCGACGCCGAACCGGTAATGCAAGCGCACACGGCCGTCGCTTCAGGCTGGAAATCCCCGCGGCCGGAGTCTATGTTGCCCCGTGCCCCCTTGCTGTCGCCAGGAAGGAACCTCCATGATTCAAGTGTACTGGAAGAACGCGACCTCGCGGATCGTCGGCGCGCCCAACGGCGTCCGGCCGCTCGATCTGGCCCAGATCGAGCCGCGGATTCAGGCCGCTCACCGGGCGGTACTCGCCCAGATCCGCGCAGACAAGCTCGGCTACGCGAAGCTGCCGGTCCGCACGGACTATCGCGATCAGGTGCAGGCCGTCGTGGATCGCTACCGCGACACCACGACCGACGTGGTCGTGCTGGGCATTGGCGGCAGCGCGTTGGGGAACATCGCCCTGCACACGGCGCTGACGCCGACGACCCACAACCACCGCACGGGCAAGCGTACGGGACGGGCCAAGGTGTGGGTGCTCGACAACATTGACCCGCCCGGCGTCGCCGATACGCTGCGGATGCTCGCCCGCCGCCTGCAGACGACGATGTTCAACGTGATCTCCAAGAGCGGCGAGACGGCCGAGACAGCCGCCCAGTTCATGATCGTCCGCGACCTGCTCCACCGCCGCGCCGGGGCCGATTACGCCCGCCGCATCGTCGCCACCACCGACGCGAACAAGGGCACGCTGCACGACATCGCCCGGCGCGAGGGGTACACCATGCTGCCGGTGCCCGACGACGTCGGCGGACGCTTCAGCGTGCTGTCGCCCGTGGGGCTGCTGAGCGCCGCGATGTCCGGCATCGACATCGACGAGCTGCTCGCCGGGGCGGCCGCCATGAAGCAGCACGTCGAGACGGCCCCGTGGCAGCAGAACCCCGCGTGCATCCTGGCGGCCATCCACTACCTGATGGACACCGCCAAGGGCAAGCCGATGCATGTGATGATGCCGTACTCCAGCCGCCTGTACTCGCTGGGCGACTGGTACCGGCAGCTCTGGGCGGAGTCGCTGGGCAAGCGGCTGTCGCGCGGCGGGCAGGAAGTCTTCGTCGGCCCGACGCCGGTCAAGGCGCTCGGCACCACCGACCAGCACAGCCAGGTGCAGCTCTATCGCGAGGGGCCGAACGACAAGTTCGTGGTCTTCCTGGAGGTGCTCAAGCACCCGCGCGACGCCCGCATCCCCGATGTGTACGGCGACGTGCCCGGACTGACCTACCTGCGGAAGGCGCGGCTGAGCAAGCTGCTCAACGCCGAGAAGCTGGCCACCGAATTCGCCCTGGCGCAATCCCAGCGGCCGAGCGTGACCATCCGCTTCGACGCCATCACGCCGCAGACCGTCGGGCAGTTCCTGTACCTGTACGAGTTCACGACGAGCCTGTGCGGGGAGTTGTACGACATCAACGCGTACGACCAGCCGGCCGTCGAGCTGGGCAAGCAGGCGACCTTTGCCCTGATGCGCCGCGAGGGCTATCACGACCTCGCCAAGCAGATCCGCCGCTACAAACGCGTGGACAAGAAGTACCTGGCGTAAGCAAGACGGGGTTCGCGAATGGAGGCCGACGGATGGCGGTCGGTCGGTGCGCGTGTCACATCCCGCGCGCCCCTGCGATTGCCCGGGGGCGCTGAGCCCGGTAGAATCGCCGCTTTCCCGCAACCCCGTCCCGCCGCAGCGGGCAGGCAGACAGGCTCGAATGATCCATCGCATCGAGGTCCGCAACAAGGAAGGCTTCGGCGACCCGCACGCCGAGGGCGTGGCGCATCAGATCGCGGAGCTGGGCATCGGCGCCGTCACGGCCGTGCGCTCGGCGAGGCTGTTCTTCCTCGCCGGAGACCTTCCCGACGACGATGCCCGCAGGGCGACGGAGTCGCTGCTCGCCGACCCGGTCAGCGAACAGTGGACGCTCGCGGGAAACGGGGACGAGACGGCACGGCTTGACAAGCAAGCCGTGGTACCCGGGACGACACCCGGGAACGTATCCGCGGTCATCGAGGTTCACCTGAAGCCCGGCGTGATGGACCCGGTGGCCGGCTCCGCCGAGAGCGCGATCCGCGACATGGGGCTGTCCGTCGATTCCGTCCGCACCGCCCGGCGGTATGAGCTTTCGGGCGAGGTCACGCCCGCCGAGCGCGAGACCATCGCCGTCCGCCTGCTCGCCAACCCGACCATCGAGGACATTCACTACGAGTCCCACACGCCGCCGGAAGTCCACGGCCACGCGTACGAACTGACCGTCACCGAGGTGCCGATCCGCGACCTCGACAACGCCGGGCTCGAGAAGCTCAGCCGCGACGGCGAGATGTTCCTGAACCTGACGGAGATGAAGGCCATCCAGGCGCACTACCGCGCGATCGGCCGCGAGCCGCGGGACGTGGAACTCGAGACCATCGCGCAGACGTGGTCCGAGCACTGCGTCCACAAGACCTTCCGCAGCGACGTGGTGGTGCGGAACGCCGCGGGCGAGGTTGTCGAGGAGATCCCGAACCTGATCAAGAGCACGGTCTTCGCCGCGACGAAGGAACTGGCGAAGCCGTGGTGCCTGAACGTGTTTGAGGACAACGCGGGCGTCATCGCCTTCGATGAGCAGTGGGCGGTGTGCTTCAAGGTCGAGACGCACAATCACCCCTCGGCCATCGAGCCCTATGGCGGGGCGGCGACGGGCATCGGCGGCGTGGTCCGCGACCCGCTGGGCACGGGCCTGGGCGCGGCGCCCGTGGCGAACACCGACGTGTTCTGCTTCGGCCCGCCCGACATGCCGTTGGCGGCCGTGCCCAAGGGCGTGCTGCACCCGCGCCGGGTCATGCGCGGCGTCGTCGCAGGCGTCCGCGACTACGGCAACCGCATGGGCATCCCCACCGTCAGCGGCGCCGTGTACTTCGACGAGAAGTACCTCGGCAACCCGCTGGTCTTCTGCGGAACGGTCGGTTTGCTGCCCGCGGAAAAGTGCCGCAAGCGCCAACCCGCCCCCGGCGACGCCATCCTGCTCGTCGGCGGCCGGACCGGACGCGACGGCATCCACGGCGCGACGTTTTCCTCCGGCGAACTCACCCACGCCCACGAGACCGAGTTCAGCCACGCCGTGCAGATCGGCAACGCCATCACCGAAAAGCGGATGCTCGACACGATCGTCCAGGCCCGCGAGGCGGGGCTGTACTCCGCGATCACCGACTGTGGGGCGGGGGGGCTATCGAGCGCGGTCGGCGAGATGGGCGAGCACGTCGGCGCCGAGGTGCACCTCGAGCGCGTGCCGCTGAAGTACGCGGGGCTGAGCTACGCGGAAATCTGGATCTCCGAAGCGCAGGAGCGGATGGTGCTGGCCGTGCCGCAAGAGAACGTCGAGCGGATCCTGCAGGTCTTCCGCGCCGAGGGCGTCGAGGCAACGGTCGTCGGCACGTTCGGCACGGAGGACCGGCGCCTGCGGCTGTTCTTTGACGGTCAACTGGTCGGCGAGATGGACCTGGCGTTCCTGCACGAGGGGCTGCCCCGCCCGACCAAGGAGGCCGTGTACGAGAAGGTGAGCCGCCCGTCGTCCGCGCCGCCCGCACGCGAGCGATACGACGAGACGCTGCTGAGAATCCTCGCCGCCCCGAACGTCGCCAGCAAGGAATGGATCATCCGCCAGTACGATCACGAGGTGCAGGGCGGCAGCGCCGTCAAGCCGCTGGTCGGTGTTGAGGGCGGCGGCCCGGGCGACGCGGCCGTCATCCGCCCCGTGCTGGACAGACGCAAGGGCGTGGCCATCTCCTGCGGGATGAACCCGCGGCTGGGCGAACTCGACGCGTACCAGTCGGCGCTGCACGCGGTGGATGAGGCGCTGCGGAACAACGTCGCCGTCGGCGGCAACCTCGACCGGATGGCGATTCTCGACAATTTCTGTTGGGGCAACTGCAACAAGCCCGACCGCATGGGCACGTTCGTGCAGGCGGCGAAGGCATGCTACGACGCGGCCAAAGCGTACGGCACGCCGTTTGTCAGCGGGAAGGACTCGCTCAACAACGAGTTCCAGACCGACACGGGTGAGACCATCGCCATTCCGCCGACGCTGCTGATCTCGGCGATGAGCGTGATCGACGACGTCTCGCGCTGCGTGACGGCCGACGCCAAGCATGCGGGCGACTACCTGTTCCTGCTCGGCCGCACCGGCGGGCAATTCGGCGGCAGCCATTGCTTGCTTGTCGAGGGCGCCGAGACGGGCAACGACGTGCCGCCCGTGGACCTGGTGGCGAACGCGAAGGTCGTGCGGGCGCTTCAGGCCGCCATCGAGGCCGGCTGCGTGCGGGCGTGCCACGACCTGTCCGAGGGCGGGCTGGCCGCGGCGGCCGCCGAGATGGCGTTCGCCGGCGGCTTGGGCGTGCAGATCAACCTGACGGCCGTGCCGACGCGCGGCGGCGGCGTGCCGACCGCGGCGCTGCTCTTCGCCGAGGATGCCGGACGGTTCCTCGTCGAGGTCGCGCCGGAACAGTACGATGCGTTCCTTCGCCACGTGAAGGACTGCCCCTTCGGCGAGCTCGGCCGCGTGACGGACGACCCGCGGATCGTGGCCGAGGCCGAGGGCCGCTGCTTCGTTGACACGTCTCTGGACGACGCCCGCGCCGCGTGGGGAGGGACGTTCGATTGGTGATGGATGGAGCCGCGGACGTGGCAGACTCCTACACAATCCGGGCCGCGACGAAGCGCGACGCCGAGCGCATCGCGGCGCTGTGGCGGCACATGGCCGACGACCACCGCGCACTGGACGCCGAGGTGTGGTGCTGGGCGGACGACGCCGTGGAGGCGTTCCGCGGCCACATGTCCGAGGTCGCCGGCAAGGAAGACTGGGTCATCCTCGTGGCCGAGACGCCCACGGGCGAGGTGGTGGGCTTCGTCGCGGCCGAGGTCAAGGACCGCCCGCCCGTTCATCCCCAGGGCAAAGTCGGCTTCGTCGGCGACTTGGTCGTCCACCCGAAGCACCGTCGCAAGCGGGTCGCCGAGGCCCTGATGCGTGCGACGTTCGAGCGGATGCGGGCGCTGGGGGCGGAGAGCGTGACGCTGCACGCGGCGTTGGCGAACCCGGCCGCGATCAAGCTGTACGAGTCGCTGGGCATGCGCCCGGTGATGTACCGCATGTTCCGGCGGTTGTAGGGGCTCCTTTGCGCTTGACGAAACGGGGCGGCTTCCCGACAATGCTCCGTTCTGCTCTGATCCCGGACGGTCAACCTACGGCGTGTTGATCCGAGGCCGGTGGACAATCTCAGGGACGCTCTGCGCTTCCCCGGACCCAGACGAAATATGAACGCGAAGAATCTACCGCTGAAGTTCGCCTTTGTGGCCCTGCTGGTGGCCGTGTGCATCTGGTCGCTCTACGGCAAGGGCCTGCGCTACGGCATCGACCTCCAGGGCGGGCATAGCCTGGTCTTCGAGATCACCACAACGGAGACGGAGATCGCCCAACTGAAGGAGCAGGTCACGCGGCTGGAAGCGCAGCTCGCCGAAGAGGAGGCCGCGGCCCAACAGGAGCAGCTTCAGCGAGAGATTGAGCGGGCGAAGGCCTCCATCGAGCGGCTGGAGTCGCGGCAGAAGCGCGAAGACACCGGTGACATCAGCCAGCGGATGATCGCGGTGCTGAAGAACCGCATCGACCCGGACAACCTTCGGGGCCTGGAATGGCGCCCGCTGAGCAACAACCGCATCGAGATCCGCATGCCGGCGGGCCAGGAAGGCACGCGTCTGGCGGAGGCGGCATACGTTCGTGCGATGGAAGACCTGGAGCGGCGGAACCTCACCCACCGCGCCCTCGGCGAGCTGATCCGGCTGGCCCCGGATGAGCGCGAAGCGATGATCGATGCCCGGTCGCACGGCTCGGCAGAGCAGGCGCAGCGGCTGCGCGAAGTCGTCTCGACGTACGAGCAGGTGGAGCAGGCGCGGCAGGACGCCACGGAGGCCGAGGCGCGGCTGGCGGGCGCGATCGAGGCGTTGAACGCCGCCCGGGGCACGCCCGATGAGGCGGCCGCCCGGCAGGCGAAGGACGAGGCGGCCCGCGCCGAGGGGCAAGCCCGTGAGGCCGTCGAGCAGGCGGAGGCCTCGCACGACGGCGCGCGGGGCGAGGCGCTGGCCCGTGGGCGAATCAGCCCCGAGGAGTTCCAGCGCGACGTGCTGTCGCTCTACATGTCGCCGCGCGACGTGGAAGCCGAACGCCGCGAGGGACGCAAGGGGCAGATCGAGCGGCAGCAGAAGCTGTTCGACGAGAGACTCAGCGCGTGGTTGTCGCGCTACCCGGCGCGGAAGGCGGAGTTGGAGTCGCTGGCGGCCGCGTACAAGGGGTGGTGGGACCGCCGCCAGTACCTCGACGACCCGTCCGACCTGAAGCGCATGATCGAAAAGGCCGGCGTGCTCGAGTTCCGCATTGTGTCCTATCTGCCGGGGGGGCGGAGCAAATTCGTCATCCCGCGCGAGAAGTTTCGAAGCTATCTGGACCTCCTGCTGCAGGAAGGGGCGGAGGCCGTCCGCAAGCGGGATGGGGAATTCATCTGGTTGCCGCTGCACGAGCCGCCGACCGAGGACGACTACCTGGATCTGCCGTACGCCAAGGGCAACGACGGCCGCTACTACATGCTGCTGCACAACCGCGACGGCTTCATGATGCTGCACCGGACCGGCCCCGAGGGCTGGAGCCTCACGAGCGCCCGCCCGGACCGGGACAACAGCGGACGGCCGTGCGTGCTGTTTGAGTTCGACGAGCGCGGGGCCAAGAAGTTCGCCCGCCTCACGGACGCCCACAAGCCGCGCGACGAGGAGCCCGGGCACGCGATGGCGATCGTCTTGGACGACGAGGTGTATTCGGCCCCGGTCATTCAGTCGACGATCTCCAGCAGCGGCCAGATCACCGGTCGGTTCAGTACGCGGGAGGTGTCGGAGCTGGCCCGCACGCTCGAGGCCGGTGCGCTGCCGGCCCGCCTGAACCCCGTGCCCGTGTCCGAGAACACGTTCGGCCCGGCGATCGGCGAGCGAAACCGGGAGATGGGCTTCACCGCCGCCCAGTGGGGTCTCATCGCCGTCGGCGTGTTCATGCTGGGCTACTACCTGCTCGCCGGCGGCATCGCCGACCTTGCGCTGGTGCTGAATATCATCCTGGTGCTGGGCGCGATGAGCCTGCTGACGGCCGTGTTGACGCTGCCCGGCATCGCCGGCGTCATTCTCACCATCGGCATCGCCGTGGACGCCAACGTGCTGATCTTCGAGCGGCTTCGCGAGGAGCAGGCGAAGGGCCAATCGGTGCGGATGGCGATCCGGAACGCGTACAGCCGGGCGTTCAGCGCGATCTTCGACGCGAACGTGACGACGCTGATCGTCTGCCTGATCCTCGGCTGGGTCGGCACCGAGGAGGTCCGCGGCTTCGGCATTACGCTGGGGCTGGGCGTGGTGTTCAGCATGTTCACCGCGCTGGTGGTGACGCGGTGGGTGTTCCAACTGCTGCTGGACAAGCGCGTGATCACGCAGCCGGTGAGGATGCTGGCGGCCGTCGGCACACCCAAGATCAACTGGATGTCGAAGCGGCATTTCTTCTGGGGCCTGTCGCTGGCGCTGATGGTGCTGGGCGTCGCCTCGCTGATCGGGCAGGGCGGTGACATCTGGGGCATCGAGTTCTCCTCGGGCACCGAGCTCGTGGTGAAGTTCAAGAACGACGCGATGCTCGAAGACCCCGACACGGGCGAGGCGGAACTGCTGAACGACGGGCTGGTGCAGCGGCGGTTCCAGGCGGCCGCGCGAGAACTCGGCGCCGAGAAGCTGCTCGCCACCGCCCGCGTGGAGAAGCGCATCAATCCCGCCCATGTTCGCGACTTCCTGCGCGACCACAACGCGGAGGCGGACGGGAAAATCCTCCTGGCCGGCTGGAAGGGCGACAAGGAGTTCTTCCAGCGTCTGGACGGCGACGGCGACGGGACGCTGACCCGCGAGGAACTCGCCGAGCGCCTGCCGCAGTGGGAGTACCAGATCGCCACGACCGTCACCGACGTCCAGCTCATCCGGGACGTCGAAGGGAAGGCGTTCGGCGCGGCGCTCCAGGAGCGCCAGCCCGTCGAGTTCGACTGGGCCGGTCCCGAGGCGGCGGCGGACGAATCGGGAGACAAGCGCCTGCGGCAGTTCGCCGCGCTGGCGGCGCAGGACACCGCCCGCCCCCCGGGCGTGGCGTGGATCACCCGAGGCCTGCTCGAGAAGGCCGATGCCAGCGACCGCTACGAACTCGAGGGCTACAGCGTGCTGTTCGTGGTCCACGGCCTCAGCCAGCCGATGACGCCGGCCGAGCTGCGCGACCGCATCCGGGAGATGCGCAACCAGGCCGACTACGCCGACCTGCGATTCAACCAGTCGCGCATCCTGCCGCTTCAGGGCGCCGAAGGCAACGAGGACGCGTGCACCGCGTTCGCCGTCGCCATGCGCCCGTCGGAGTCGCTCGACGAGAACCGCATGCGGACGTTCCAGCAGAAGGAGCAGGAGTTGCTGGCCCTGGCGTTCGGCCGGTCGGAGTCGGGCGAGACGCGCAACTTCGACGCCCAGATTGCCGGCGAGATGGCCGTGCGGGCGGGGATGGCGATCCTGCTGAGCTGGCTGGCGATCATCGGGTACCTGTGGTTCCGGTTCGGCAACTGGCGTTGGGGCCTGGCGGCCGTCGTGTGCCTCGTGCACGACGTGATCATCGTCGTCGGGCTGATCGCGGTTTCGGGCTGGCTGCACACGACGTGGGTCGGGCGGGCGTTGATGATCGACTCGTTCAAGATCGATCTGCCGATGATCGCGGCGATTCTCACGGTCATCGGGTATTCGGTGAACGACACGATCGTGGTGTTCGACCGCATTCGGGAGAACCGCGGCAAGCTGGCGAGCGTTTCCGGCGACGTGATCAACCGGTCGGTCAACCAGACGCTGAGCCGGACGCTGCTGACGTCGGGCACGACGTTCATCGTGGTGTTCATCATGTACGTGTGGGGGGGGCAGGGCATTCACTCGTTCAACTACGCGCTGCTGATGGGCGTGCTGTTCGGCACGTACTCCTCGGTCGCCGTGGCGAGCCCGCTGCTGATGGGCTTCCGCAAGGCCCTGGTGGCGCGGGTCGCCGGCGAGCCGTCCGTGCAGACGGCGAAGTAGCGGCCCCCAAGGGCGAACGGGCATGATTGCACGAGCGCGGAACCTGCTGATCGCCGTCGGCATTGCGGCGCTGTGCGCCGGGTGCGATAGGGCCGCGCTGCCGGCGTGGCTGGCCCGCGCGCTGGGCGAGCCCGCCGACGAGTCCGTTCGCATGGAGCCGTTGCCCGTGCAGCAGGCGCGGGCCTACCCCGAAACCGTCACCGGCGACTTCCTGCCGCTGGTGGATTTCGAGGATTCCGCCGACGGGCGTTCGGGCTACGAACAGGCAGCACACTTCTCCGTACAGCCCGCGAGAGCGGGGGCGGCCCCGCGCTTCGTGGTCAATCCGACGCGAACCGGCGCCGGCGCGCTCGAAGTGAACCTGCCGGCCGGGGCGGACCTGGTTTATCTGCTGTCCGACATCCACGACCTCCGCGGGTACACGCTGCTCAGCCTGGCGGTGCACAGCCCCGCCTTGCGCGACGACCTGCAGATCGCCCTCACCGCGGAGGGCCGGACCTGGCGCTCGCACCGCACGCTGGTTCAGCCGGGCTGGAACACCGTACTCATCGACATCCAGCGCCTGCAGGACAGCCGCGTCTTCGACATCTCGGACGTGCAAACGATCCGGCTGTCTCTGTCCGACGCGGCCGGGCCGGTGCGGTTGGCCCTCGACGACATCATCGTCATCAACAACCGGCGCGAACTCGGTCCGAGCCCAGAGGGGCTGACGCTGACGAAGACGGGCCTGAACTACGAGGTGACGTTCGCCGACGGGCGGGCGGCGATGTCGCTGTCGCAATCGCCGGACGGGCTGTGGCGGCTGGGCGACCGGCAGCCGGCGGTGCGGGTGGCGCCGCCCGGCGGGCAGTTGCCCGACACCGGCGAGGACCTGTCGCTGCTGGGCCCGCGGCGGACGGGGCGCGTGGAACTGCTCGAGGTCAACCCCGTGCGCATCCGCCTGGCGAGCGCGTGGTACTTCCCCGACCGCTCCGGCGAATGGGCCTCGATGAGCGTGCGGGGCATCCGCTGGGAACACACGATCTACGCGGACGGTCGGTGCGTGACGAACGCGGAACTCAACAACGCGGGCGGCCCGGGCATCGGCGCCGTACGATTGGCTGCGCCCTCGCCGGTCGCGTGGGCGGGCGCGGGCGTTCGCGACCAGGTGACGGTGCGCCCGTTCGCGGACCCCGTGGCACGCTGGAGCTATCTGTCCGTCAGCGGCGGCGCGACCGGTTCCGCGGCCGACGACTACCTCCAGCCGGCCCGAATCCTGCCCGAGCTTGCCGGTACGGCCGCCCCGGCCGAGGGCGACCGCGACAAGGACGGCTTCGACGAATCGCAGGGCTGTTACTTCCTTCGCGCCAGATCGGGACACTGCCGGTTTACCGTGGTCCCGCCTGAAGGCGGGAGTGTCAACCCCGTATTTCGCGTAAAAGGCGGGTGGGTCGGCCCGGTGAGCGTCAATCGGGAGGGCTTGGCGGTCCGCGACGTGGCGCGGACGCAGGACGGCGACGTGCTCTTCATGCTTCGCGGCAGGCTGGCCCGCCCCACGGCTGTCGAGGTGACGGGGCCGGTGTCGCGCCTCGCCGGCCGAAAGGCCCGCGCGAAGGGCTTTGTGGGCGGGTCCGACGACGGTATAATACCTCGCCGGCGCACGGGGGCCGTGTGTCCCGTTGCCAGGGACGGGTGATGCGTTTAGTGTTTGGCAACCCCTTACATTCAATCAAGATGGACAAAGCGATGGCCGATAAGCCCCTCAGTCACCGCCCTATGGAAGCGGACGATCGAGCCGCGCCCGAACCGGCGCCGGGCGGCGCGGCGATGATGGGAGTTATGCGCGAGCAACCAGGGAAGGTTGGCGTAGGCACGGCGTCTTCGCGCGCGGCGCGCGCGGGGTACCATGGGGGTTCCGGTTCGCTTCTCGCGCGGCGGCCGCGGCACATTGGGTTCCCGTGCTTCCGCGGGGCCGGTAACATGAAAGGCGGAACGTGAGAATCGCCATGCAGATCTTCAGCCGACGACTGCTCCTGCCGTGTTTCCTGGTATTGCTGGTCGGCGGGTGCAAGCCGGTGCAGGATTTCTTCAAGACCGACCGGCACCGTCTCTTCGGCCCGGACAAGGTCATCGTGGCCCCGGAAGACACGACCATCAACCCGATCCTGCCGTCGGTCGGCATGGGCGACGAGGCGCAGGAACTGGTTCCCAACGCCACGTTCCCGACCGAGGGCGACTGGTCGTACGATCCGAAGGACTACGTGATCGGCCCGACGGACGTTCTGGACATCTCGATTCTGGACCTGTTCCAGCAGGGGCTGGAGACGGTCCTGCGTCGGCAGGTCTCGGACAGCGGGTACGTGGACCTTCCGCTGCTGCCGCAGCGAATCCGGGCCGAGGGACTCAACCAGGAGCAGTACAAGGAGGCCGTCCGGGACGCGTACCGCGAGGCCAATATCCTTCAGGACGCGACCGTTTCGGTGACCATTGCCGCCCGCCGGCAGAACACGTACTCGATCCTCGGTGCGGTAGCGCGCCCGGGGACGTACAACGTGCTCAAGCGCGATATGCGGCTGCTCGAGGCGCTGGCGACCGCCGGCGGCGTGACGCAGTCGAACATCCGCCACATCTACGTCATCCGCCCCGCCCCGGCGACGCGGCAGGGCGCCGAAGAGCCCGCGCCGGCCGTGATGGCGCCGGAATCGCTGCCGCCGCTGCCGGAAATCCCGCCCGCCGCCCTGCCGGAGGCCGAGCCTGAGACCCGGCCGACCGCCACGCAGCCCGCGGAGGAAGCGGACCTCGACAATGAGCTGCGCGCGCTGGAAGAGGCTCTCCCCGGCGCGGGAGAGCCGGTGGCCCCGCCGCCGGACGAGACGCCGAAACAGAGCGTGCTGCCGATGCTCGCCGAGACGGCCGACGCCGGGGCCGCCGCGGACACGGGGCAGTTCCGCCGGGTGAAGTGGATCTACTCCGGCGGGCGATGGATCCGGGTGGAGGAAGACGCTCCCCCTGCGACGAGGCCGTCCGGCGAGGGCGCCACGCCCGTTCGCCCGTCGGGCAAGACGCCCACGACGCTCGAGAGCGGCGCGCCCCGCGGCGGCGCGCCCGCCGACCCGTACGGGTGGCGGCAGATGGAGCGCGCGGACATGGCGAGAATCATCGCCGTCAATCTGAAGAAACTCCGCGCCGGCGACCCGCGTATGAATATTGTCGTCCGCGACAATGACATCATCGAGGTCCCCACGCTTGAGATCGGCGAGTTCTACGTCGGCGGCGAAGTGCTCAGGCCGGGCGTGTATTCGCTGACGGGACGGCGCGTGACGGTGAAGCAGGCGGTGACGGCCGCGGGCAACGTCGGGCCGCTCGGCTGGCCGGAAAACTCCATCCTGATCCGCAGGATCGGCGACAACCAGGAACAGATCATCGCGCTGAATATCGAGGCCATCTTCAAGGGCCAGGACCCGGATGTCTTCCTGAAGCCCAATGACATCATCGCGGTGGGTACGGATGTGCGGTCGGCGTTCTGGGCGGTGATGCGAAACGCCTTCCGGATGACGTATGGATTCGGGTTCATCTACGATCGGAACTTCGCGGACCCGCTGACGGTGGCGCCCACGAGCAAGCGGTTCACGCGCTGGTAGCGAGCACGGGGCCCGGGGCGCTCGCGAGGGGACAGGCGGAGCGTCCGGAGCGGCCAAAGACCCATGACCGAAGAGCCGAAGCAAGCCGACGCCGCCCGACGGGCCGGCACGGGCCGGCTCGCCGATCTCGTCGGCGAGCCCCAGGCGCCCTCCTTCCGCGAGAACTTCCCCGTGGTCACGCGCGTCAAGGTCGTCGTGCTCGCGGGCCTGTTCGTGGCCTTCAATGCCTGGCAGTTCCCTGCCCTGTATCGCGGCTGGCTCGACCCCAACTGGTCCCACGGATTCGTCATTCCGCTGTTCAGCCTTTTCCTGATCTACAACCGCTGGCACGAGATCCTCCGCGCCCGTCGGCGCGTCTGTTTGTGGGGGCTGCCCCTCGTGATCCTCGGCATTCTGTTGACCATCCTCGGGTTCTTCCCGCTGCGCCAGTGGACCGTCAGCCAGTACAGCATGGTCGTGCTGATGTTCGGCCTCGTGCTGTATCTCGCCGGGCCGCAGATGGCCAGACTGCTGTGGCTACCGATCTTCTTCCTGCTGTTCGCGATGCCGATCCCTGACATGATCTACACGCGGATCGCCACGCCGCTTCAGGAGATTGCGGCCGCCGGCTCCACGGCGGTCCTGGGGATGTGCGGCGTGACCATCCACCGGACGGCGAGCACGATTGATCTGGTGAGCATCAGCGGCGTGGACCGGCAGTTGTCGGTCATTGAGGCGTGCGCCGGGCTGCGCCTGCTGATGGCGTTCGTGGCGCTGGCGGTGGCGACGGCCTATCTGACGGACCGGCCGATCTGGCAGCGGGTGGTGCTGGTGGCCGCGGGCATTCCCATCGCCGTCCTGTGCAACGTCCTCCGCGTGACCATCACCGCGACGATGTTCGTTTTCGACCGGCCCGAGTTGGGGCAGGACTTCATGCACAACTTCACCGGCATGTTGATGCTCGTGCCGGCGGGCGTGCTGCTGTGGCTGCTGGGTATGCTGCTGCGGAGCTTGTTCGTCGAGGTCGAGGAGGACGAAGGCGGCTCGAGCCCCGCCGCCCAGGAGGCCAAGGCATGACCGCCGCCACGGGAAACGCTTCGGCCCGGCGCAGCGTGGGCGCGTGGTGCCGCGCCAACGTGCACTTCCTGGTGGCGGCCGGCATTCTGCTGGTGGCGGCCGCGGGATGGAACCTCGTCATCGGCGTGCTCGAGTGGGCCATCTACAAAGAGCCGGTGGAATGGCCGGCGGGGGTGGAAGTGGATGAGGAGTTCCGCCTGATCAGCCTGCCGGCCAAGCTGGCCAGTCCGGACAGCGAGCGGGTGTACGTGTACGACGATACGCGGAACGACGCGGGTCAGATCCGAGGGGATTTGCCGATCACCGAGGACGAGATGGGGATTCTGAAGATCGGCACGACGATCGACAGGAAGCGCCGCCCCCAGCGGCGGAGCAATTGGATGTTCGCCCGGATGTACTTCGGGGAACAGGCCGTGCAGGGGGAGGTCTGGCAGCTCGACGGGTACTACTACACGGGCATGCTCGACCAAGTCCCCCACGTGCCGGACCGGTGCCTCGTCGCGGGCGGGGCGAAGCTGCTGGGGACCGAGAGCGTGACCTTCGAGATCGAGGGTGTGCCCGAGCCGTGGCGCCGCGTCCCCTTCCGCCGGGCGTTGTACGCCGTGTACGACCGCGGATCCGGCCTGACGCGGAAGTACGCCCAGTACTACACCTTCAGCATGAACGGACGGCCCGAACCGCGCTGGTGGATCGTCCGCTTCGAATTGACGTTCCCTTGGATTCAGTACTGCTATTTCGCAAAAATCCAGTTCGGGTCGCGCCTCCCCGTGGGCAACACCGAGGATGCCGACCGGGCGGCCGAGGCGTTCGCGCAGTGCTTCCTGCCGGAGGTCCTCCAGGCCCTGCCCGTGCCCGAAGACATCCCCTAGCCCGTTCCCGTCCTCGCGCGGACCCGGCGGCGACGGTTGGAACCGAGTCAGACATGGCGAAGAAGAAGAGACTGAACAAACGCGTGGTGGCGTTGCTGATCGCCTTGGGCGTGGTGGCCGTGGCGGCCGGAGGCTGGCTGTACGTTCGGAACCTGCCCAGGGACGCTGTGGCTTCGGCGCGGATCGGCGACGGGGCGCGGCAGCGAGGGGTGGAGCTGCTGGAGAAGGCCGGCAGCGAGGGCGAAGGCGACTACGCGCAGGTCCTCGAGGCGTTCCGCGAAGCCGAAGACGCGTACAAGGAGGCGATTCAGGCGGACAAGGAGAACCCCGAATACCCGTTCAAGCTGGCGGTGCTGCGGCGCGATTGGCAACGGGTGCCCTCGCCTCCGCTGACCCAACAGGACCAGCGCGTGCTCTACGGCGGCACGCTGGACGCGCTGAGCGCGGCCCTGCAGCGCGACGCCAACTATCTGCCGGCGCAGGAAATGATCTGCGAGATTCGCTGGCGTCAGGCGGTCGGCCTCGAGCTGGCGCGCCGGGGGGATCCCCGGCGGTCCCGGGACACCACGTGGGGCGACCTGGTGCCGGTGCTGGACAAGCTGATCTCGCTGTACGAAGCCCAGCGCCCGGAGGCGCGGCAGACCGCGAAACTCGCCCAGGCGTACTTCCGCCGAGCCCAGGCGCACGAGAACCTCATCAAGGTCAATGTGGCCCACGTTGAGCAGGGGCTGGCCGACCTGCGGAAGGCCGTTGAACTCACCCCGAACCGGGCCGAGTACTGGACGACCGTGCGCGACGAGCAGACAGGTTTTCCGATGACCGGCCTGCTGTCGTATCTGCAGGAGTACAAGCCCGATGAGGAGTCGCTCCGCGCGGCCTACGCCGAAGCGCTGGAGAAGAACCCCGACTCGGCGCTGCTGCACAGCCAGTACGCCAACTACCTGATGTTGTCCTGGAAGAACACCAGCGACCGGGCGGAGCAGGGCATGGCCACCGCCGAGCAGCTCGACCGGGCGCGGCAGGATCTCCAACTCGCCCGCAAGCACTACCAGGCCGCCGCGCAAGCGGAGCCGGACAACCCCCGCGCCAAACTGCTGGAGGCCACCTGGTACCTCCGCCAAATCGAAACGGACACGCCGGAGGCGGAGCGTGCCCCCCTTCTGGAGTCGGCGGAGGAACTTCTGCGGCAGGCCCTGAAGATCGACAGCGATTTTCACGGGGCCTACGCCGACCTGATGCAGGTCTACGCCCTGAAGAACGACCGGGGCCAACTCGCCAACGCGGCGCGCGAGACGTTGCGGACGCTGCCGCCGCTGCCGCCGTCGGAACTGGATACGGAACCGGCGCGCGAGAGGCGCCGGTACGTCGCCGCGCGAGCGGTGCAGATCTGTAGGACGTTGCTGTTGGCCGCGCGCTCGAGGATGGCGAACCGGGACGCGCTCATCGACGACGCCCGGAAGGCGCTCGGGAGGCTCGAACAGGCCGACCCGGAACATGCCCTGCTGGAACTGTTGCGGGGCCAGTTGGCGTTCACGACCGGCCGGGGCGAGGAGGCCGTCGAACACCTGGAAGCCGCGCGGCAGGCCGGACCGATAGACGCCGTCGGCGTAAACATGCTGATTCAGCTTTACCTGAAGTCGCATCCCGGCAAAGCGGAGAAGCTGCTGGAGCAGATCCTGCGGGCGGACCGCGAGAACAAGAACGTGTCGGCCCGTTTGCTGAAGGCCCGCTTGGCGATGCGGTCGCGCCGGTATGACGAGGCGGACGAGACGGTGGCCCGTGCGATCCAGATCGCCCAGCGGCACAACGACTCCGAGTCGCTCGCGGAGGCCCGGGGTCTGCGGCGGGTTCTCGATGTTCTGACCGGTCGCACGATGCGCCTGCCGAGCGAACTGGACGCCGAGGCTGTCGACGCTTCGGATGTGCGGGCCGCCCTCAGTGGGCGCGTGGACGAACTGTGGCGGCAGGGCGAGCGCGAGCAGGCCGCGGCGCTGCTGGCCGATCTGCAGAGCCGTTTCCCGAAAGACCAGCGCCTGCTGGGTACGCTGGTTCAGCAGTACCGCGCGCTGGGCGAAGAGGCGAAGGCCAAGCAGCTTCTGGAGGCGACGGCCGCCACGTACGCGGACGATCAGGCTCTGCAGACGTTCCTCGAGCAGATCCGGACGGAGGACCCGCAGGAGCGATTCGATCTGCTGATGAAGATTGCCGAGGAGCGGTCGGACCCGGTGGAGCGAGCCCTGACGAAGGCCGGCCTCTGCTCGGCGCACGGGAAGCCGGACGAGGCGCTGCAGTACCTGGCGGAGGCGGAGCAGGTCGATCCGGACCATCCCGCGGTGGTTTCGGCCCGGTTCGACGTGGCGCTGCGAACCGACCCGGTCGACGTGGAAGCGGCGGAGAAGTGCGTCCGCCGGGCGGCGGATGCGGATCTGGACGGCGTGGGCGGGCGCTGGTACGCCGCGCGCCTGGCGGTCGTCCGGGGACAGTGGGACGAGGCGATCGAGGAGTTGCGCGGAGCGCTCGAACTGCACCCCCTGCGGGAGCGCGAGCGCGTGATGCTGGCCGAGTGCTATCTCCGGACGCGGCAGCTCGACGAGGCGCGCGAGGCGTTCCGAGCGGTGGCCGAGGCGGACCCGGCGAACCTGACGGCCGTGATCGGGATGGTGCGCGTGCTCGGGGAACTCAACGAGGCCGAGGAGCGGGAGCAGTGGTTGGAGCGGGCGCATCGCTTGGCGCCGAACAACCCGCGGGTGAGCGCGTGGCAGCAGGAAGTGGAAGAGGCGAAGGCTGCCGATACGGCGCTGGGCCCGTATATCGCGAGGCGCCGGGCGCGATATGACGCGAATCCGGATGACGTGCAGAACGCGCTGCGTCTGGCCGTGCTGTACGAGCGGGCAAGGCAGCCGGACGAAGCGCAGAAGCTGTATCGGGCGTTCTACGATCGGGTTTCGGACAAGCTGTACGGCGCGAGCATTCTGGGCGCGTTCTACGTTCGCCAGAAGCGGTACGCCGAGGTGGATGCGCTGATGCAGGAGCTGCTGGCGCAGGCGCAGCAGGCGCCGCGCAAGTCGCGGATCTACGTGACCTGGGCGAACCTGCTGGCCAATTACAACGCCGAGCAGGCGCTGAACGCCTATGGGCAGGCCGTCGGGGCCGACCCCGAGAATGCCACAGCCTACGCGGCTCGGGCGCGCCTGCACGCGGGACGCAAGGACTTCCGGCGGGCCGCCGACGACTTGCGGCAGGTTCTCACGCTGCACCCCGAAGAGGTCGGAATCCGCCGTCAGTTGATCGCCTATCAGATCGAGCTGCGCGAGCTCGACGCGGCGGCCAAGCAGGTCGAAGAACTGCTGGCGGCGAACCCGGACGACGTCGTGGCGCTTCGGCTGAAGGCGGCCGTGGCGGCCGAGAGTGGGAAGGTGGACGAGGCGGAGCAGTGGCTCGCCCGGTCGCTGGAAATCCGCCCCGACGACCTGGATGCCCGGTATGACCGGGCCCGCCTGCGGCTTGCCCTGGGGAAGATGGACGCGGCGCAGGAAGACCTCGACGCCGCTCGCCAAACGGCCATTCGCAGCGCGCCCCAGGCGGTGCGGTTCGGCAATCTCTGCATGCGGGTGCGTCGCTTCGACCAGGCGGCGCAGATGTATCGGGAAGCGCTGAAGCTCTCTTCGGACTTCGAGCCGGCCATGCAGGGCCTGATCGCGGCGGAGTTGGCCAACGAGGCGTGGGGCCGCGCGCAGCAGGTGATCGAGCGCGGCCGGGCGGCGTACCCCGAATCGCCCTTCTATCCGCTGGCGAGGGCGCGAATGCACCGCGCCCGCAAGGAGACGCAACTGGAGGTCGCGGCGCTGACCGAGGCGCATCGGCTGGCGCCGGAGTCGGCGAGCGTGGTGCGGGAATACGTGACGGGATTGCTGCGGGCGGGCCTGCACAGCGACGCCCTGCGCGTGTCGCAGCGATACGTCGGGCAGCCGGGATACGAGATCTGGCTGCCGACGTTGCGGGCGCAGGCGCTGGCGAAGCTGGGACAGCCCGACCAGGCCGACGAGTTGTTCGTCGCCGCGTTTAAGGAGGCCGCGCCGAACCAACTGATGGCCTGGGCGATGTCGCTGGAGCAGGCGTACGGACAGCCCGAAGCCTCGACGAAGTTCGCCTCGTGGATCTCGAATCGGGCGAAGGAGCCGATAGCCCACATCGCGCTGGGGCATTCGTTCCGGCGCGCGGAAGACCTGAAGTCGTCTCTGGCAGCGTTCGTCAAGGCGGTGGAACTGCCGGCCAAGCCCCAGGTGAAGGCCACGGCGCACTCGCGCCTGGGCGGGGCGTATCAGGAACTGGCCGGGCGCGAGGGCGATCCGCAGCGCAAGAATGCGATCCTGAAACAGGCCCGCGAGCAGTACGAAAAGGCGCTCGCCATCGATGAGGACCGGGTGGAGGCGCTGAACAACCTGGCGTATCTGCTGGTGGACAGCGTCGACCTGCCGAAGGACGCCCTCGCATACTCGCAGCGCGCCGCTGAGTTGCGCCCCACCGACGGCAACATCCTCGACACTCACGGGTGGGTCCTGGCGAAGCTGGACCGGCTCGCGGACGCCGAGGGCATCCTGGCCAAGGCGGTGCTTTCCTCCCCGGGGGTGGCGCCGATACACTATCACCTGGGCTGGGTGTACGAAAAGACGAACCGACTGGAATCCGCGCTGCGTCAATATCGCCTTGCGCGGGAGCACGCGGAGGCCACGGACCCGTTGCTGCGCGTGCTGACCGACGCGATCCGGCGTGTCGAGAGCGCCATCGAGTCGAGGAGAAATCCATGACCGTGCCGACCAGAGAACAGACTACGCAAATCGTGCGTCCCGGTGGCCCCGTCCCGCCGGGCCCGCCCGCGTTCACGCGCCCGGGCACGCCCGCTTCGGGCCTGACCGGTCGCGATATTCTCCGCATCCTCCGCAAGCGGAAGCTCATGATCATCCTGTCCGTGGCGATCTGCACGGTCCTGGCGGTCGTGGGGACGCTGCTGTGGTCGATGTTCGCCCCGCTCTACACGGCCGAGGGCTACCTGATCGTCAACGCCCCGCGCGGCAGCGAGTTCGCCCCCAACGTGGGGCTGTACGGCAAGGAGATCATGGACCGTCTGGCCCAGACGACCGCGGAGACGGTGCAACGTCCGGACGTGCTGGTGCTCGCCGTGGGCGCCAGCGAGGAAAGCGTGCCCGACGACCTGGAGGGACATATCCGCGACGTTCAGCAGACGTCCTGGTTCAGGAAAGACAAGAGCCGGGCCGCCCAGCGACTCGAAGAAGAGATCAGCATCGCCCCCGTCGCGGGGACCAACCTCATCCGGGTCTCGTACACCGGGCGGAATCCGAAGGAAGCCCCCATCATCGTGAACGCCATGCTCGAGGCGGCCGAGTACTACTACGCGCGCGCGGTCCAGGGCGACGTCACCAAGGATATCAGGAAGCTGACGGAGGAACGGGAGGGAATCGAGGACAAGCGGAAGGCCGCGCTGCAACGCGCCCGCAACGTCACGCCCGGGTCGACCGCAACGGGGCGGATCGGCGAGTTGCAGCTTCAGGTGGCCATGTACCAGGTGGAGATGCGGGCGTACCAGACGGAGATTACGAAGCTGGAGCTGGAGAAATCGCGGGAGGAGACGGCGATGAAGAACATCGCCAACATGAGCGACGCGGAGTTGGCGCAGCTTCCGGAGATGGAGTTGGCGATCGCGAACGACCCGCTAATCCGCAATCTACGCGCGGCCCTGGTGAATCTTGAGGCCGAGCGCGAGAACGCCGCCGCCCGGCTCGCGCCCGAGCACCTGGTCGTCAAGAACCTCGGCGCCCGCATCGGCAGCATCACGACGCAGCTCGAGCAGCGGAGCGAGGAACTGAAGGCCACCCAGGCGAGGATGCTTCGCTCCGCGCGAGAGAGCGCCCTGGCGGCCGTCATGCAGCAACTCGCGCAGGTTCGCGCCGAGTACCAGGAGGCCGAACGGAAAGCCACCGACGCGGCGAAGCAGTTGGAGACCGAGGAGGCGTCGCTGGAGGCGGCCAAGCTGGAGCAGGAACGACAGGTCCGGGACGCGGAAGTCGAGGCGCAGTCGCTGGCCCGGCGGGTCGACCGCATCGACGCGCGCCTGGACGACCTGCGCGTGAAGGCGCGCGGCATGGAGACGCTTCAGGTCCGATCGAGCGCCGCCGAGCCCGAGGAACCCTCCTGGCCGAAGTGGACCGTCCTGGTTCCGCTGGGTGTGGTCGTCGGGCTCGTCATCGGGCTGGGCCTGGCGGTGACCCTCGAACTGGTGGATACCTCGATCAAGAGTCCCTCCGACGTGTCGCGGCGGATCGAGTTGCCGCTGCTGGGGATGGTCCCGCACACCGAGGACGTCGAGGACCAGATCGAGGACATCCGCCGGGCGTTCATTACGTCGCCGAGGTCGCTCATCGGCGAGGCGTACCGGCAGATCCGGACGTGCCTGCTGTTCAGCGGTCCGGCCGCCCAGCGGCGCAGCCTGCTGATCGCCAGCCCCCTGCCGGGCGACGGGCGGACGAGCGTGGCGCTGAACCTGGGGGCCTCGGTGGCCCGCGGCGGGCGGCGCGTGTTGGTCGTGGACGCCAACTTCCGCCAGCCTGCGGTCAGCCGCCTGTTCCCGCAGGCGCCGAAGGACGGGCTGTCCAGCGCCCTGGTCGGGCAGGCCGACTGGCGCGAGCAGGTGTATGCGGTCGAGGAGAACCTCTCCGTGATGCCGGCCGGTCCCTTGCCGCCGAACCCGGCCGAGCTTCTCGGCTCCGACCAGATGCGCGTGCTCATCGAGGAAATGCAGGGGCAGTACGACCAGGTGCTGTTCGACGGCGCGCCGTGCATGGTCCTCACCGATTCGCCGGTGCTGGGGACGCAGGTGGACGGCGTGATCCTGGTGGTGCGGGCGGGCGCCAACACGTACGGCATCGTGCAGCGCGCCCGCAGCATGTTCGACCGCGTCGGCGCGCACATCGTCGGCGTCGTGCTCAACGGCGTGCGCGTGACCGCCGGCGGGTATCTCCGCAAGAACTACGAAACGTACTACGAGTATCATCAGCAGCCGCAACTGCCGTCGGCCTAGGCCGAGCGCCGGCCGGGCGTTCGGCGCGCGGGATACTGACGGCACGGCCGCCAGCGTAGCTCAACGGTAGAGCACCGCTTTTGTAAAGCGGTGGTTGTGGGTTCGACTCCCTCCGCTGGCCTTGGGACAGCCACAGTCAGGAGTGGTCACGGGGCGCCTTTCTCGCGCAGGGTCAAAGACTTTCGGCGATTCCCGCCGGGCCGATCAAGCGTGCCGTTCTGCCAGGGGTTGCCAGGAGTCGTCAGCGACAGCCTGCCGTCCGGCACCGATTCGGTCACCGATCACCGGGCCGTCTGTGCCCGTCGCGGCCTGCTGGATCGTGTCCTGCCGGACGTCGCCGATGCTCGGCATCGCCTCCACAGCGCCGGCCGTGTCGATGAGCTGCAAGTGCGTGTACGTGTTCATCGTCAGGCGGATGTCGCTGTGGCGCATCAACTCCTCTGGCCTGCCCCCATTTCATGTACCAACCTGAGTGAGAGTCCTGCCTACGTCTACCGGCGTGTGCTGCGGAGGGCGAGGCGAAGCCGACCCCGACGGCGCTTACGCCGATCCCTCCAGGCGTTCCAGGAACCTGCCTTCCGCGTTCGCCTTGACCCGCCCATCCTGCAGCACCTCCGCCTCGGCCACGTACAGCGGGGGCTGCCAACGCCCCAAACGCCCGCGCACCGCTACGGGGCGGCGCAGATCGATGGGGTGCCGGAAGCGAACCTTCATCTCGCCGGTTACCGCAGTGACGCCGTGCGCGAACAGGCAGTTCGTCATGGCCCCGTCAAGCAGTGCGGAGGTCACCCCGCCGTGCAGCATCCCCGTGTAGCCCTGGTGAGCCTGGCGGCAGCGGAAGAGGGCCTCCACGCTGCCGTCGTCCTGAAGAGAGAAACGCAGCCCCAGCCCGCACTCGTCGGCCCGGCCGCACACCGCGCAGGACGGGTGGGCCGCCCCGCGCGTCCGCTCGAGAAGCGCCTGCGCGGGCTCAGTGGTCACAGACATTCTGGCCCACCGGAAGCGTGCCGGCGAGGTAGGCGGCCGCCACGTCTTCGGGCTTCTCCGTCGGGGCGCCGACCACCACCTGGATGCCGCTCTGCGAGAACAGGCCCTGCGCCCGCTGGCCCATGCCGGCCGCGATGATGACGTCCGCGCCCTGTTCGTGGAGCCATCGCGGCAGGGCGCCGGGCTCATGCGGCGGCGGCGTCAGAAAGCGGGTGCCGGTGACGGTCTTGCTGTCGTTGTCCACTTCGACGAGGGCGAACTGCTGACAGTGTCCGAAGTGCAGGCAGAGCCGGCCTTCGGCGACAGGGATGGCGATCTTCATCTTGGTGCTCTCCTCGGGTTGCGTTGGCAAGTTTGGGTTTTGGGTTTCGGCGGCCAGAATCGGCGCGACGACCGACGCGAACGCCCGCCCCGCCGGGCTGTCCGCCGCGACCTGGGCGAACGGTACGCCGTCGTCTCCGCAGGCGACGATCTTGGGGTCCAGCGGAACGCGGCCGAGGAACGGCACGCCCATCTCCTGGGCGAGCTTCTGTCCGCCGCCGCTCTTGAAGAGCTCCACCGTCTCGCCGCAGTGCGGGCAGACCAGGCCGCTCATGTTTTCGACGATTCCGGCGACGGGCAGCTTGAGCGTTCGGCAGAACGACACGCTGCGCCGCACATCGGCCACGGCGAGGTCCTGGGGAGTGGTGACGACCACCGCCTCGGCGCCCGCGCCCACGAGCTGCGCGACGGCCAGCGGCTCGTCGCCGGTGCCCGGCGGCGAATCGATGACGAGGTAGTCGAGCTGCCCCCACTCCACGTCCTTAAGAAACTGGCGGATCACGTTGTACTTCAGGGGCCCGCGCCAGATGACGGCGTCGCCTGCGCCCTCGAGCAGCAGCCCGATCGACACCACCGTCAGGTTCTCGTTCAGCGGGATCGGCGCGATGCCGCCGGTCGCCCCCGGGCCGAGACGCCGGCCGCTCAGCCCCAGGATCTGCGGGATGCTCGGCCCGTGCAGGTCCACGTCGAGCAGGCCGACCTTTCGCCCGGCTTGCGCCATCGAGATCGCCAGGTTGGCCGACACTGTGCTCTTGCCGACCCCGCCCTTGCCGGAGAGCACGAGGAGCTTGCGACCGATGCGCTCCATCCGTGCCTGCAGTTCGGCCGCTTCGAGTTCGCCCTGCGATTCATCCGGAGAAGACGCCTGTTGTGTCTGCTCGGTCATCCGACTCGCCTTTCTTCTCTTTCGCGTTCCGCGCACGGGATGCAGAGGCGCTGGCCGTCGCGGCGAAGAAGCCGCGTGGTCATGACGCGTTCGCCGCATACGTCGCACGTGGCGCTTTCGAGAATCCGCGCGGGGTCCGGCAGCGCGGCCAGGGCGTTGCGCCGCATGTCGAACAGGTCCCCGGGGTCGCGCTCCAGCATATGCTCGATTTGGCGGAGCCGGCGCCGGTCTTCGGGAACGTTTCCGATGTCCGGCGGGTTAACGTCGCGCAGAAGCAGGCGAACGGAGCGGCCGCTGCCGCGCGTCGCGAACGTGAAAACCATCTTCCCGTAGTCGCGGAAGCACAGGTTGCCCTTGCCGAACGTGCAGCCGGTGAGCACCTGGATGGCATCGACGGCGCAGGTGTCATTCTCGACGATGGCGATCAGTTCCTCGTCGTCGGCGCGCCCGGCCGCGAGTTCGCGCAGCGCCAGCTTCGCCGCGCAGTAGCCGATCACCACGCCCGGACACAGGTGCCCGTGAAACTCGATGCAGCGCTTGAGGTCGTCGGGCAGGTTCAGGTCCTTCATCCGTTACGCTCTCACCGCTTGTCGCCTCACCGTGGCGTGCGTGCCCACGGGCAGTCCCGCGTGTCCGGCGATGACCGGGCACTTGGCCTTGAACAGGAAGTACAGGTTGGCCGGCTCATCGCTCAGCGTCTCGAAATTGCCCTGTCCCTTGGCCACGATCAGGTCTGCTGCCGCGAAGCGCCGCCGGAACGCCTCGCTGCAATCGTCCAGAATCGTGCCCGGGGCGTCGGAGCCATTGTCGACGATCTCGGCGACTTCCGCGAGCCCTGCGGTTTCGGCGTCCGCGCGCGTGGCGTCGTTGAGGACCGCCCCGCCGCGCACGGCCACCGTCACCCGCCCGGGCGGCATCTGCTCGATCAGCAGCCGGTCGAACACGATTTCTCCCGCGTTGTCCGCGAGGTAGAGGATTCCGTGGGCGTTGCGGGTGGCCTCGCGGAAAGCCGCGATATCTCCCCGGAACGGCTCGTCCAGGGCGCGCTCGACGGCGCCACGGGCGTCGGACACGGTCAGCCCGCCGTTGACGCCGAGGTCGATCACGTTGCCCGCGACCGCCAGCCGCAGCGCCGTCGCGAACGGGTCTCCCGACCGCCGGACCTTGTCCCTCAGGTCGGGCAGCATGTCCAGCGCCAACCGATTGAAGCGATCCTTGGGTTTGCGGTACGGGTCGTCCGCGCCGGTCAATTCGCGCAGACGGCGGTGGATACGCTGTCCCACGCGCGGCGGGCAATCGGACAGGTCCATCTCGGCCGTCCAGCGCAGCACGTCGCGCAGAACCCGCTCGTGCACGGACGGGTCGTCCGTTACGAACCGGGCGGCCTCCAGCGCCTGCCGGAGGAAGCAGGGAATGCATTCGAGCGCCGTCTGCATCCCCGCTACACCCAATGCCCTTCCATGTCGGCGCCGGTCGAGGCGTTCAGCTTGCCGGCCTTGAACTGCTCGACGGCCTCCGCGACGGTGCCGGTCGCGCCGGTGAACACCTGCACGCCGCCCGCCTGGAGCGTCGCGAAGGCTTTCGGCCCGACGTGCCCCGTGATCACCGCCTGCACGCCGAGGTCCACCACGTTCTTGGCGGCCTGAATCCCCGCGCCCTGCAGGGCGTTGAGGTTCTGGGTGTTGTCGGCCGTCGAGGACTCCCCGCTGTCCGTATCCACGACCACGAAACACTTCGCCCGTCCGAACCGCGGATCGACGGACGCGTTCAACTCCGGGCCTTGTGATGTCACTGCCACCTTCATCAGACACTCCTTGCCGCGCCAGTAGATTGCAATCGCTGTGCCACGAGGTCATCCGCGCCCCGTGCTTGCCTGTAACTCGTTTCTGAGTTTCCTGTTATCGTCGTTACGTCCGCCGTCGATTCGTCCGTCGGCCGGGGTCCGCAGCCGGCGAACCGTGCAGGATGCGAGGCTAGCGCCGTCGCGTCCGGCCGTCCGTATCGGGCGTCTCGATCTGCAGGGCCCTGATCTTCCGATACAGCGTACTGACGTTGATGCCGAGGTCGCGGGCGGCGAGCTTGCGGTTGCCACCGCGCCGCTGGAGGGATTCGGTGATGAAGAGCTTCTCGATCGCCCGGAGGCTCATGGGCTGCCCGGTCGGACTTCCGCGTTCAGTCGTGGGGCGAAGCTCGGGGGGCAGGTGGTTCAATTCGATCATGCCGCTGCGGCACAGGACGAACGCCTGCTCGATGATGTTCTCCAGCTCGCGGACGTTGCCGGGATAGTCGTGCTCCATCAGGCGGGCGAGCACCTGATCGGAAACGCCGGCGAGGTCGCGCCCCTGAAGCCGGTTGAACTTGGCGACCAGGTGATCCACCAGCAGCGGGATGTCCTCGCGCCGCTGCGACAGCGCCGGCAGGCTCAGGTGGATCACGCGGACGCGGTAGTACAGGTCATCGCGGAACTTCCCGTCCTGGACCCGGGCGGCCAGGTCGCGATTCGTCGCCGCGATCACACGCACATCGACCGGGATCGGCTTGACTCCCCCCAACGGCTCGATCACGCGCTCCTGAAGCACGCGAAGCAGCCGGACCTGCATCGCCGGCGAAATGTCCCCGATCTCGTCCAGGAACATCGTGCCGCCCTCCGCCAGCGCGAACCGCCCCGGCTTGTCGCGCTTCGCATCGGTGAACGCGCCGGCCTTGTGGCCGAACAGCTCGCTCTCCAGGAGCGTGTCGGGCAGGGCCGCGCAGTTGACGGCCACGAACGGCTTGCCCTTCCGTGGCGAGAGGTTGTGAATCGCCCGCGCAAACAACTCCTTGCCCGTGCCGCTGGGGCCCTCAATGAGCACGGTGCTGCTGCTGTCGGCGATCTGGGGCAAAATCGCGAACAGGCCGCGCATCGCCGAGCTACGGCCGACGATGTCCTCGAAGGTGTACCGCGCCTGGAGTTCCTTCTGGAGCTGCTCGACCTGCGTGAGGTCCTGGAACGTCTCGACGCCGCCGACGATCTGTCCGTCGCTGTCTTTGAGCAGGGCGGTGGCGATGCGAATCGGCACGCGGTGCCCCTGCTGGTTGATGATGTAGGCGGTGGCGTTGACCACGGGCGCGCCGCTTCCCATCGTTCGCCGCAGGGCGCAGTCCTTCTCGCAGATGTTCGCGCGGAACACGTCGCAGCACGGGCTGCCGAGGGCCTCCTCCCGTGATACCCCGGTGATCCGCTCCGCCGCGTGGTTGAAGGCCGTGATCCGCCAATCCGGGTCCACTGTGAAGACCCCCTCGTTGACCGAATCGAGGATCGCCACCTCCCGCTGGGATGTCTTGGCCGCTTCCATCGGCACGTTTCGCCTCAAGAGAACCTTGGAAGTACGCTTCACAAGCCATGCATTATACGATGATTGATGGCCTCAAGTCTATCATCTTGCACGATTTTAGCCAGGCGCTGCCCGCAGCGTCCCACCTAAACCTTGGTTTGATAAACACTTCTGTTCAGGCTCCCTCTGTGGCATGGCATTTGATATTTAGCCCGGCGGAATGAAGGTTGCGATCCCGCATTGGCAGGGCCGGGTCAGTCCGGTGTTCGATGTGGCCGGGAACGTCGTCGTCATTGACGTTGACGGTGGGCACGAACAAACGCGCCGAGAGTTTGTGTTCGGCGTCGAGGGCCCGGCCGCTCGAGCGGCTCGGCTGGCGCAGACCGGGGCGGAAGTACTGGTCTGCGGCGCGATCTCCCGGCCGCTCGAGATGGCCCTGACGGCCGCAGGGGTCGAGGTGATTCCCCAGACCTGCGGCGACGTGGACCACGTTCTGGCGGCCCTGCTGGACGGGCGACTTCAGAAGGGCGCGTTCTTGATGCCGGGTTGTTGCGGGCGACGGCGGCAGTTCCGGGCCCGTTTCCGGCACGGCGCGCGGTGAGTGCGGAAAGGCAACGCGGTCTGCCTGGACGAGGGCCCGATGGCCCTCCCCCCAGGCGGAAGGAGGTGAGGAAGATGCCGGCAGGTGATGGAACAGGACCGATGGGGTGGGGACCGATGAGCGGACGTGCCGCGGGCTACTGCGCCGGCTTCGCCGTGCCGGGCTACGTGAACCCCGGACGCGGCCGGGCACTGGCCGGGCCGGTTCTGGCGGGGTACGCCCCCGCTGCGGCGCCCGCGGGTGTGTACGGCTACGGGCGGCGGTACCTTCCGGCCGTTCCCCTGGCGACGGCGCGATGGGGCCGGGGATTCGGATTTGGGCGTGGTCGCGGCTTCGGCCGGGGCGGCGCTCGTGGATGGCGGCGATTTGCCTGGTAGGCCCGCCGGGCTCCAGGCTCTGGGATAGGAAGGAAGGCAGCCATGCCAAGAGGTGATGGAACGGGCCCGCCCGCAGGCGGCGGGCGTGGACGCGGCAGGATGGGCGGGCCGTATGCGGCGGGCCCGGGCGGGCAGTGCGTGTGTCCCAGTTGCGGATACAGGATGTCGCATGCCCCGGGACAGCCGTGCAACCAGAAATCCTGCCCCAAGTGCGGAACGAGAATGACCCGAGGCTGAGGGAGACCTCGCCACAGAGACAACTGCAAGGAGACAAGCAATGCCAGGTGGAGATGGAACAGGCCCGGGCGGAATGGGCCCGATGACCGGACGAGCGGCGGGATACTGCGCTGGATACGGCGTACCCGGATTCGCGAACCCCGTAGGCGGACGTGGATACTGGGGCCGGGGCGGCGGCTGGGGCCGCGGTCGCGGCTGGCGGAACGGGTACTACGCAACCGGCCTGACGGGCTGGCAGCGAGCGGCCGTCGGCTATCCCGCGTACGGCGGCGCCGCACCCATCGGCGCGCCCTACTATGCGGGGCCCGTGGCGCCGGCCGTGAGCAGCGAGCAGCAGCTCGATGTGCTCAAAGGGCAGGCGGAGTACTTCGAGGACGCCTTAGACGGCATCCGCAAGCAGATCGCGGAGCTTGAGGCCAAGAGCAAGAAGGGCTGACGGCCTGCGTCGGTGAGCCGCGTCGCAGCGCGTTTGGCCTTTGGACAAACCGCCGGGGTGCGGGGCGAACAACCCCCGGTCCCCGGCGGCGTGGCTTTGGCCCGAGGAGAAAGACCCCATGAAGGTCGCAATCACGGCAACGGGTGCGAATCTGGAATCGGATGTGGATCCCCGCTTCGGGCGGTGTCCGTACTTCCTGATCGTGGAGACGGACGATCTGAGCTTCGAGGCGGTCGAGAACCCGAACCTCACGCTGGGCGGCGGGGCGGGCATCCAGTCGGCGCAGCTCATGGCCGACCGGGGTGTTGGGCACGTGCTGACCGGCAACTGCGGTCCGAACGCCTACCAGACGCTCTCGGCCGCGGGCATCGGCGTGGTCGTCGGGTGTTCCGGTCCCGTCCGCGGCGTGGTTGAGCAATACAAGGCGGGGCAGCTCGCCACGCCGGTGAACGCCCCGAACGTAGCCAGCCACTTCGGCGTCGGCGCGGGGCCGCCCGGTGCCGCGGCCCCGGGCGCTTCGGCAAGCCCCGCGTTCGGGTCGGGGACGGGGATGGGCCGAGGTATGGGCGGCGGCCGAGGCATGGGTGGCGGCATGGGCGGGGGTCGCGGCCGAGGCGGCGGCCGGGGGATGGGCGGCGGATTGGGGGCCGGCTTTGCCGGGGCCCCGGCGCCGGTGGCGCCGGCTGGGCCGCCGGCGGATGTGCTGTCGGCCCTGAAGCAGCAGGCCGAGGCGCTGTCTCAGCAGATGCAGCAGATCCAGCAGCAGATACAGGAAATCGAGCGGCAGGCCCCGCCGGACTGATCCTGGAGCCTGCGGGTCGGTGGCCCGATCGTGCCCCGAAGCGGCGCGGACGATGCTGGGCGAGGAAGACCGAATGACCCCCGCGCAGACCGAGGCATGGCAGCGAAACGGCGGCATGCGTCTCCTGTCGCGTGTCGGGCTTCGCCCGGGACACGTCGTCCTCGACTTCGGCTGCCGCTACGGCAACTACGCGGGGGCGGCCGCAATGGCCGTCGGCCCGAGCGGGAAGGTTCACGGGCTGGATAAGGACCCCGAGGCCCTGAAGGAGCTGACCCGCCGGATGGCGGCGATGGGCCTCGGCAACGTGGTGGCCGTTGAGACGTCCGGCGGCTTGCCCCTCCCGCTGGAGGCCGATTCGGCGGATGTCGTCTTGCTCTATGATGTCGTGCACCTGATTGGCTGGTCCAACGGGTCGAAAATGCCGCGTCGCCGGAGCACGGCCGCCGACCGAAAGGCGCTGTTCACCGAGGTCCTTCGGGTCCTGAAGCCGGCGGGAATCCTGTCGGTCTATTGCCCGCACCTGTCGAGCCACACGGACGTAGAGAGCGAACAGGGAATCGCGGACGAGATTGAGGCGGTCGGGTTCCGGCCGCGGGATGCCTTCGAGGCCGACCTGTTGCATGACGATCAACGAACCCGAGGGCGCGTGGTGAACTTCCTCGCGGATCAGCCGCGGGCGGGAAGGACGACCGAATGAGGATTGCGGTCTGCAGCGGCAAAGGCGGCACGGGCAAGACGACCGTGGCGACGAATCTTGCGGTGGTCGCCGCGCAGGGCGGGCGTTCCGCGGCGTATCTCGACTGCGATGTCGAAGAACCGAACGGTGCCCTGTTCCTCAAGCCGCGCATCGACGAAACGCGGCCCGTGCACGTGAGCATCCCGCAGGTGGACCTTGCCAAGTGCAACGGCTGCGGCGAATGCGGGCGCATCTGCCAGTACAGCGCCATCGTCGCGATGAACGGACAGGTGTTGACCTTCCCGGAGTTGTGTCACGGCTGCGCGGGTTGCTGGCTGGCGTGCCCGACGGGCGCCATCACGGAATCGCACCGCCAGACCGGGCAGCTCGAGTTGGGGATGTCCGGCGGGGTCCGCTTCGTCCAGGGCATCCTCAACATCGGCGAGGTGATGAGCCCGCCGGTCATCGCGGCCGTCAAGGATGCGACGCCCACGGCGGAACTGACCGTCTTCGACGCCCCGCCGGGCACCTCCTGCCCGGTCATCGAGAGCGTTCGGGACAGCGACTTCGTGCTGCTGGTCACCGAGCCGACGCCGTTCGGCCTGCACGACCTGAAGCTGGCGGTGGAGATGGTTCGCACGCTCGCGCTGCCGTTCGCCGTGGTCATCAATCGGGCCGGCGCCGGCGACGACGAGACGGCGGGGTATTGCGACCGTGAGGGCATCGACGTACTGGCCGAGATCCCCGACGACCGCCGCGTCGCCGAGGCGTACTCGCGCGGCGAGTTGGCCTGTGAGGCGATGCCCGAGTACCGTGAGCTCTACGCGAACTTGCTGGCGAAACTGGAGAGCCGAGTCCGCGCGCATGCATGACAGCGACTGGCAAGCCGAGATCGATCTGCTCCGCGAGCGCGAGCGCAAAGCGCGAGCGCTGCTGGGCGTGTCGGACACGGCCGGCCCGGCGGATATCCGCCGCGCGTTCCGGCACGTCAGCCGCAGAGTCCATCCGGACGTCAATGGCGGTGGTCCGGACGCCGCCCGGCGGTTCCACCTGGTTCGCTGTGCCTATCGCTGTCTGACGAGCGGCGAGGCGTGTGGGCCGCTCGACGAGCTGGACGTGCCGGAGACGCCGCCCGGCTCGCCGGCGAGCGGCGATTACCGCCAGGATAACCCCTGGGGCTACTGGTGCTGGTGGCGAGACAAGTTCTTCGAACAGAGCGGGTAGCGCCCCGGCGGCGGCTTCCCGAGCAAAGACAGAGGAAACTTACAGTGCGACAGTTCACCTACGGTTCGGCCGCCTTCCGGGAGGGCCTGCGAGCCAATGCGCACAGCGCCGGTGAACTCGAACTGCTGGGTTCGCTCGCCGGGCCGGGGATGCGAGTTCTCGATATCGGCGCGCATTCGGGTGTGAGCACCGTGGCTCTGGCCGGCCAGGTTGGGGCGAACGGGCACGTTTACGCATTTGAGCCCGTGCCGGAGTATTACGCGGGGCTTCTGTCGAATCTGTCGCACAACCGGGTGGAGAATGCCAGTGCCTACATGTTGGCCGTGACGGATCGTCGGGGCCGGACGAAATTCTACGAACACGGGGAGGGAAGCGGCATCACGCCGGCTTCGGACGCGACGGAGATCACGGTCGAGACGACTACCGTTCCGGAGTTCCTGGCGGAACACGGGGTGGAGGGGATCGACCTGATCAGCATGGACTGCGAAGGGAGTGAACTGCTGGCGCTGCGTGGCGCGGAGGCGTTTCTTCGGAAGCAGGCCCCCCGGATCCTCTGCGAAGTCCACCACGGCTACCTGGAGCAGTTGGGCCAGTCCGCAGGCGACGTCGCGGGCTTCCTGACGGACTGCGGATACGACGTTCGCCCCGTGAAGGTCGAGGACCCTCAGGCGAAACCAGGCGTTGGTGAGTGTTCCCACCTGTGCGCTTGGGGCGAGCGGGGGAACAGGCACGAGGCAACGGCCGGCGCTCTGGCCGGCGGAGAGCAGTGAAATGGGAAAGCTGAAAGAGCTTGTGGTGATCGGCTGCTCAGGCTGCGGCGCGCTCGCGGCCCTGACGGCCAAGAAGCTCGATCCGGACCTTCAGGTGACGATCGTTCGCGAGCAGGAGGAGCGCGGTCTGCTGACGAGGTGCGCCACGCCATACATCTGTTGCGGCAACGTCATGGTCGACCCGTCCTATAAAAACGATCGGATCTTCCGGGATCTGGGGATTGAGCTGGTGAACGTTCGCGCCGTCGAGATCGAGCGGAAAGCCAAGCGGGTCACCACCGCGGACGGAAACACCTATCCCTATGACAAGCTGGTTCTCGCCACGGGCGCCAAGCCGGTGATTCCTCCGATCCCCGGGGCCGACCGGCCCGGGGTGTTCACGCTGCGTACGAGCGGCGACGCCGTGAGCATTCTGCACTGGATCAATTCCCGGCGGGTCACGAAGGCGGTGCTGGTCGGGGCGGGCGCGATTGGGCTGGAGGAGGCTTACCTCCTGTCGCGGCAGGGGCTGGACGTTTCCCTGATCGAGATGCTCGACCGGGTGATGCCCCGAAGCCTCGACGCGGACATGAGCGAGGGGCTGGTCGCCGATATGCAGGCGCACGGACTGAACCTGAAACTCGGGCAGCGCGTGGTCGCCATCGACGGGGCGGATACGGTGGAGGGCGTGACGCTGGAGTCCGGCGAACAGATCGAGGCCGGGCTGTTGATCCTGTCCGTGGGCGCGCGGGCGAACGCGAAGCTTGCCGAACGGGCCGGTCTGGCCCGCGGCAAACTGGGGGTGACGGTGGACGAATGCCTCCGTACGAGCGACCCGGACATCTACGCCGGCGGCGATCTGATCGAGTACCGCAGCCATATCACCGGCAAGCCGTCCCTGGGCCAGTTGCGGCCCAACGCGGTCATCGCCGGGCGAACCATCGCGAGGAACCTGCTCGGCTACAAGACGCCATACCCGGCCTTGGTGAATTCCCTGTGCACTAAGTGCTTCGATAAGTCGATTGGCGCCGCCGGAATCACGCAGGAGCAGGCCGAGCAGGAGGGACTCCGCGTGGTCGCCGCCAAGCAGGTGTCCACCAGCAAACACTCGATGATGAACGACAGGAAACCCTATACGGTCAAACTCGTTTTCGATGGCGAGAGCCAGAAGCTCATCGGGGGGCAGATTGTCAGCGACAGCGAATGCCCGGTCCGGTACATCGACGTGATTGCCTTGGCGATCCGCTGTGGCCTGAAGGCTTCGGACCTGGCGACCTTCCGGGCGGCCGGTCAACCGGAGCTGTCGCCTGACCCCGGAAAGGAACCGATCGCCCTGGCGGCCGAGAACGCGCTGCGGGAGATGGAAACGGAGCGCCGCCCGGCCTCCGAGGGCAGCGCCCCGGCAGCACCGGTTGGCTGAAGCCCTAGCAGGAAAGGAAAAACCGATGCCGATCTTCGAGTACCGATGCACGGAATGCGGGCACGTGACGGCGTTCCTGGAGAAGGCGAACGCGCGCCGGCACCACAAATGCGAGAAATGTGGTTCCGCCGACACCGAGAAGATGTTCTCGGCGTTTTCGGCGAAGTCCGGGGGCTCGTCCTCCGGGTCGAGTTGCCCGACGGGGACCTGCCCGCTTTCCTGAAATGAGCCAGACGCTGCCGGACAACTTCTACGAGCGGATCAAGCCGCGCCTTCACCGGCGCATCGGGCGCGAGGTGCGGCTGGCCCGGCGGGTGCTCGACCTCGGCTGCGGCGGCTGCGACCTCGTCCGGCATCTGGTGGAAGCGTACGGGCAGGAGGTCACGGGCGTGGATATTTCGTCGAACAGCTTCCCGGCGAAGCGGCGCCTTCCGAACGGGTCGGGCTTCCATTGTCTGAAGCGCGACGCGGCGAAGATGGGCTTCGCGGCGGACGGGGGGGCCGACGCAGTGGTGACGATGTGGGCGCTGCACGAGATGGCCAAGCCCCGGGCGATCCTGCGCGAAGTGCGGCGGGTGCTGCGTCCGGGCGGCGAGATCGTGGTGGTCGATTTCCCCCGGGGCTCCCTGGCCCAGCGGCTGTGGGATGAGGACTACTACCGCCCGCGGGAGATCGAGGCCCTGCTTCGGGAAGTCGGTTTCGAGCGGGTGCGGGTGCGGCTGATCGAGAAGGGCCAGGTAATCTGGGCGCGAGCGGACCAGCCGCTCGCCGGCGCCAACTAGCGGCAGGAGTGTGATGATGCCTTGGATAGACGAGACCCTCTGTACGGGCTGCGGCGTCTGCATCGCGCAGTGCCCGGTCGATGCCATCGCCCTCGAGGACGACAACCGGGCCGAGATCAACGACAGCGAATGCATCCGCTGCGGGCGCTGCCATGACGTGTGCCCGCAGGAGGCCGTGCGCCACGATAGCGAACGCATCCCGCAGGAAGTGGCCCAAAACCTGCAGTGGGTGCGCCGATTGCTGGGGCATTTCTCCCAGCCGGAGGAACAGGCCGCGTTCATGCAGCGCATGGTGCGCTTCTTCAACAAGGAAAAGACCGTGAGCGAGCGAACGCTCGCCGCCATTCGGGGCGCCGAGGGTGGCCCCGGGCCGGGGCTCGATGCGGCGATCGGCGATCTCGCCGCCGCCCGCGGCGGGCCGACGAAGGGCTGATTGGGCAGATGGGAAGCAAGCTGAAGGAACTGGTCGTTATCAGCGGCAAAGGCGGCACGGGCAAGACGTCGATCGTGGCGTCGTTCGCGGCGCTGGCGAAGGACGCCGTGCTGGCCGATTGCGACGTCGAC
>Ga0272442_10000878_pt1 | contig 47042 bp, 31 predicted proteins | sample SSMForm2O_FD_200262 | JGI IMG/M metagenome (GOLD analysis project Ga0272442, IMG submission 200262) | Marine sediment archaeal communities from Little Sippewissett salt marsh, Falmouth, MA, United States - SSM-Form-2O | ecosystem: Environmental > Aquatic > Marine > Wetlands > Sediment ...
CAGGATATTGAGGGTATAGGTTGTGGGATTTGTGGAATCCTCGTAACCGTCGTTTATCTTCCATCGGAGGATCGTGGAATATGTATAAGGCTGACTCTCGGGCGCATAAATCAACCGCATCTGGGAATCCAGGACCTGGCCCGGCACACCCGTGATTTCAGTACCCCGCACACCGGGATCGATGTATTGAAAGACCCTGCCTTCCCCGGAACCGGGCAGCTGGGTCAGGTATGCCGTAAGCGGGGTATCGTTATCGTCATCGAAGCCATAGAGAGTAAGGGATGTGTCGGAATCGTCGTAAAGGGACTTTTCAAAGTCGCTCTTTATTCCCATGGCCTTTGACAGTGTCCAGCCTGCATCGTCTTCAAGTGTTCCGTCGTTTCCATTCGGGGAATAATCGTGTGCCGTGGATCCGCTGCCCTCATCGAAGGGCCAGTAGGCCAGGAGCCCGGCTTCCCCGCCTGTGAGGGGCTGGTTCATATCCGCCTGGATTTCGGTTTTTGTCCTCGCGTAGTTCCATACCCTTATTTCATCCAGACTTCCATTGAACCAGCGCGGGCCTGTTCCGCTCCTTGTGAAGCGTCCGATGCGGATATCGAGGCTGACGCTCGATGTCGTGTTGTCGGTATTTGTACCAACATCCTCCCCGTCGAGATAAAGGGTCATGGCGTTTCCCTGTTTTACTGCGGCGAAATGGTGCCAGGCATCGAGGGTATAGGGCGTGCTCGAGTTGATGGTGGTTCCTCCGGAATTCCCGGCCGGGAATCGATGGATGTATCTCAGATTGCCCCCCACCTGAAGTTCCACGAGGATCCCGATTTTGTCCACGGAAGGATCCATAGCAGAAAATATGGTTTGCCGCAGGAATTCTTTTGTCTGAAACCACCCGGAAACCGTGTAATCCCCGCTCGGGATATCGATTTGATTGTCAATCCGGACAAAGTCTCCACCGCCATCGAGGGTTACGGCGTATCCGGCAACCGGCAGACCTGCGACAGGGGGCGTATTCACACCTGTTCCGGTCAGGGGTATGGAGACCGCCGGTTCATCCGGGTCGTCGGAGGCGATATCCAGGGAGGCGCTTCTCGCGCCCGTGACGGAAGGATCGAACCCGATGGTTAAGGCCCGCCTCTGGCAGGAGGAAACAGATCCCTCCCCCGTGTCTGAAACAATGGAAAAATCTCCGGCATGGCTGCCCGTGATATTGATGGAGGAGATGGAGAGATTTGCCCCGCCAAGGTTGAATATATCGAGGTTTAGCGGAGCTGTTTGTCCCTGGTTAACCAGCTTTTGGCCGAAATTCACGGAATTTGGAACGACCCTTATATCCTGTGACCCGGATCCGGAACAGATATATTCAAAAGCGCCGATATCATAATCGAATAACTGGGGCCGCGCCGTTCCATCGTAATCATCGTCCGGGGCCTGAACGTCCGTGGCCTGGTTCAACGCAGAGGAATGCCCCCGGATATGATAATCCGTCATGACATACGCATCGCCCGCCCCGGCATACCCGGTAATATTTCCGGCCACGCTCACGGAAGTGGCTTCATTGTCCAGGATCAGGGCGTTGAGCCTCTGGCTCACATCCGCGTTCATCGCCGTACCCTTGTATTCACCGGGGACGAAAGAGGCGTATTCATCCACAAGGAATGTCATCTTGAGAGAGGAATCGTACGTAACGGAAGACCAGGTGCCTGTTGTGGCGCCCGCGCCGTTCATCGGGAATTTCGGATCGCCCGTGATGTTTCCCTCGGCCCTTCCAATATCCGCATTGAACTGTTCCACCTCGCTGTCTTGATATACCGTGTCACTATCAAAATCATAGTATGCCCCATTGGGATTATTGTAAAAGAGGCAGAATTCCACGAAGGGATCAGTACCCGGTCCGTCTTCATTAATGGCCCGGTTATTGTTGTTCTCAAAAATCGAGTTTGTGATGGTGGGATCGGAGCTGCCATAGCAGCCAATCCCGCCGCCCTCATCCGAACTGTTTTCGCTGAATGTGCAATTCATGATGACGGGGTATCCATTCTGCACATATATGGCCCCTCCACTATACTTCGACTTATTGCCGCAGAATATGTTGTTGATAAAATGCGGGACGGAACCATTGTCCATATCCATAGCCCCTCCGTGTTCGGATCGATTGCCCGCGAACAGGCACCGGAAAAATTGGGGAGAGGAACCCCGGCAAAAGATCGCGCCGCCAGCGGTGGTGGCGTAATTATTGCCGAAACGGCAATTTGTGAACACGGCATTACTTTTAAGACAGTATATTGCTCCGCCTTTCGGGGAACCGGATCCAGCGGCCACATGATTGGCGATAATGCAGTTGTTTATCGTGGGGGAAGAGCCGGAAATGCTTATGGCCAGGCCGGACCCCGAACCTCTATTGTTGATTATGACGCAATTATCGATCAGTGGGCGAGTCCCCTGTATATAAATCCCTGCTCCGGATAGATAGGCCCTGTTGTCATAAATCCTGCAATTGGCGATGGTATTCGAGGATTCTCTTCCCTTCGCCATGTAGATGCCACCCCCGTATGCGCCGTGCGGTATATTCATATTACTGGCATAGCCCCCGGTAAGGGAAAACCCGTCAACGCGGACATGGATCTTATTTTCAATTTTCACGACATTATAGGCCGGATTTCCGTTCCGCGCCGTGCTGGCGTCTATGATGGTGACATTGTTCTCCCAATCCCTCTGGGAAAGCATAGTTTCTTCCGCGCCGCCGTATCCCTCGAACCCGCCGTAAATACTCCGGAACGATTCGGGGACGATGTTTTCCATATATGTACCGTCCGCCACCCAGATCTCCGTTCCCGATGACAGCTCGTCGTCTATGGCCTCCTGGATCGTGGCATAGGCCTGGTTCCAGGAAGAGCCGTCGCGCGGGCCCGGAACGGCCGGGTTCTGATCCACGTAAACATAAGTTGCCGGCGGATCCGTTATGTCAAACACGATGGCATTCTCGAACACGAGGTAACCGACCCGCTCGGTGTTATGCCCCCTCTCTCCATCAAGGATCTGATCCTCATCCAGGGCCAGGGCGACCTGAGTGCTTGTAAGAGCCGGATCATCATAGAGATAGGCCCAGGAACCGTTTAGTCCGCTCATGCCGTTTTGAGTTACAATAGCAGTCTCAGGGGGCTGGCCGAACGGTTTCTGGAAGGTGTAAAGATACGGTGGAGAATTTCCAATGCCGCGGACGGTGTCTTCTCCCACAATGGCCTCGTAATTCGAGTCGCCGATCCGGCCATAGCCCGGTTCCATACAGATATAACCGATCTGTTCGTCAGACCTTGTAATATCGGTATCCTCGCACACGGTCTTTCCGGTGATGAGGGTTGTTGTGCTCGGTGGATCGTCCTGTGTGGATCCCTGGCACCAGAATATGGACCAGTCCGGGTCGTTGTAACTCATAACCTGCCCGAGAACCAGGGGATGATTCGTGTAAACATGCCCATAGCTTCGGGTTTCACCGATCCATGAAGACGTATTATCCGTTACAGTGCTTGTATATTCATGGGCCTCGAGTTTCCTGCCGTCGGGAAGCGTCCATACCCCCGGACTCATGACAATGTAATGAACCGTCTCCGGCGAGACTGCGGCCAGGTTTCCGGGATTCTGGATTTTTACGTCAAATGAGGTTTGCGTCACATTTGTGATGCGTGTGACAACGGGATTTACATTGTTGACATAATTGATCGAGCTTACCACCACCGGGCTGGTATAAACGTTCTGGAGATTGACCGTGACAAAGCTGTCCCCGATATTGTCGATCGTTCCCGTCTCAAACTTGAACAAAGGAGTGGGCGATGGCGATGGCGTGGGAGTCGGAGTCGGAGTCGGGGTGGGAGTTGTCCCGATGAGTTCGAAGGCCAGGTCCCAGGGATTGGCGCTTGAATCTTCCACCGGGACACCAAAAATGAAAGTGCTTCCGGGGCCTGGGAGGGTGGGGGCAAGCATCTGAATGGCGGCATCGTTGAAGGAATGCACGGTGGAGGTCCATCCCCACTGGTTGATTGCCGGCGGGATTCCCGAATACATGGCCGAGATCGTGATCCAGTAAACAGTGTCTCCTCCCGGCTGATAGAACCAGTCGATCTCCGGAATCTCGTAGTGATACTGAAAACAGGTCTCGGGCCCGTGCTCTGGATGGAAGTCTATACCGATGGGGATGGGCGCCAAGCTGGTGTAGTCGATTATGAACTCGTGAATCAGGGTGCCGGGATGGCTCCACGGTAGACCTCCCGGGGGCACGTCGGTCCAGATTCCCACGTGAAAGTAACTGGGAGTTTCAACAGGCGGTCCGCCTTCGATCCAGCCCATATAGGAGCCCCACCAGGTGATGGCCGTGATGGGATTCGTATCCTGGCAGAGCCAGTCGTCGCCGGCGATCTGGGTTCCGCCGTACACGGAAACCACGTCCCATCCCAGATATTGGTCCGGAATCGTGCCCTCCGGTGTCAGGGGCTGGGACCATTTCGTGTATGCGAGGGGTTCGTGATTCGAATCGGTTGGGTAGGTTTGTGCGGGCGCGGTATGGATGCTCTGGAAAAAAAGAGGAAACAAGATTAGAAACAGAAATAATCTGCTAAAATCGCCTGTTCTAATGAACTTGGTTGTAAAATAGGAAATTAAAAAATATGATTTCTCCATGATCTGTCTCCTCCCACCGTGAAAATGTTCTCGAACCCCATGACCCCCTCGCGACCTTGAATCAAGAAGAGGTTATATCATTTTTGTCTGAGGGTGACCCTCACATTTCGAACGGAACGTGTCAATTGTTTTTTTAACTAAATTAAAAAATGGGGGGCAGACTCTGAGACTTTCCTGATATCCTGATTTTTATATAAGTCATATGAGTCCTATGGGACATAGAAAAGGTTTCAGTTGGGAGGGGGTGAATTGTATTTTTTATTCGTAGAATTATACAATTTGCTGTGGCGGGAGCGAGAAATCGTAGCGTCAGGGCCAGGGATCTTCCCCCTTGTGAAGGTGGCCGGGTCGGGACCTCCCACGTAGATCCTGCTCCACCCAAAGGATCACAGAGTCCTCTAAGATTTCAACCAGGTTGTGCTCCTTTCCGGCTTCAGTAAAAAGGGCCTCCCCCTGCCGGACGATATACTCCCCTCCTCCGCTCTCCACCCGGATCCTTCCCTCGATGACAAACCAGAGTTCATCGCCGTCATGGAAGTGGGTCTCCAATCCCGGGTTTGCTCCTTTTTTGAAACGCGCAATTCCGTATCCCGCGATCTTGCATGCGGCGGGGGCCTGATCCAGGTTATGGGGATTGATTACTGGCACTTGTTCAACACTCCTTTCAGGAATTTCGGAAAATCAACGGGCCGGCCGGTTCGGGCCGCGTGTTCCACGGCGAGCATGAATGCAACCGTTTCAAGGTTGTCCTCGAGACCGCATTCCGGCTTTCTTTTTTCCTCCAGGGCTTGGGTGAATTCCTCGAAGCCCCGGTCCACCAGGTGATATTTCAGATTGACTCCGGCGTTTCCCCCGGGAGGCTCGATGTTCCATCTCTTTTTCCAGGGGGAATGAAGCGTTACGGGAAATCCCCCCCCTGCATAAGGCTTCATGGTGAGAGAACCCGATTCGAAGTGAAAATCCCAGATCCCCCCCCAGGGCGTTGAAGATCTTCCGTCATCGTAACCCGCGGAAAAGTCGATAACCTCCCCGCCGGGAAATTCGATCCTCGCCTGGATGGAGGTCCACCCCGCAACAATACCCTTACCGTCCTCTCTTCGGGAGGCTTCGATCCTCTTTGGATTTTCTCCCATGATAAAACGCATGAGGTCGTAATGATGGATGCACATCTCGGAATTGAGCCCGGTGGCCCCTGGGAGCTTGATCACGTAGTGCTCGAGGAATTCTTTGACGTTCCTTGCGAAACGGACATTGCAGGAGAGGAGCTCGCCCCAGTATTTTCGCTTTTGAACGAATTCGGCCATTCGCCGCACCTGGGGTTCGAACCGGTAATTCTGTGAAACCATGAGGATCGAGCCGGCACGTTTCCATGCACGATGGATACGAACCAGGTCCCTGCTGTAATAGGTAAGGGGTTTTTCCGTGAAAACGGGTTTTTGGCTTTCCAGTGCCTTGATCAGGATCGGCGCCTTTGCCGGGTTGGGAACAATCAAGGAAACCGCGTCGTATTCCGCCTTTTCGAGCGCCTTTCGGGCATCGGAAAAAACCGCGCCCGGGGAAAGGCCGGTTTCACGGACAATCCTGTCCCTGGTCTGGGGATCCGCATCCGCAACCGCGGCAAGGGACCATTTCCTGTTTGCCATACAGACCTTCAGATGAATGTTTCCCCATCCACCGGCCCCGATCAGGAGAAGTTTATGTTTCAAGGATAATACCCTTCCCTTTGAATATACTTTTTTATCGTTTAACGGGAGTAAAGTAACAAAAGGGAGATGTCAATTCCTTTTCCCCCTTTCGAAACGACTTGACTTTACATGGTGTTCCATCGATTTTCCTCTTAAGATCAACGGATAAGGAAGAATCATGGTCGAGGACTCTGATTTCAAACTCGCCGTCCTTCCCAAAATCAAGGGCGATGTCTATGTTTCCCACGGAGAGCACGGTTACAAAACCGCCAGGGAAACCCTGGATCGGATTCCCTTCGATTTTTCAAAGCTCGAGAACAAGCGGATCCTTGTCAAACCGAACGCGGGACGGTTCGTATCCCCGCGATTGGGAATCAATACGAGTCCTGAAGTGGTCGCCGCGGTTCTCGATTTTTTCCTGGAAAAGGGGCTGAATAACATCGCCGTGGGGGACAGCCCCATCCTGGGGGTAAAGGCCCTCGAGGCTTTGGAAAAATGCGGGATTGCCAGTGTGGCAACGGACAGGGGAGTGCCGCTCGTGGACCTCGATGCCGAAAACCCGGTAATCGTTCCCGTACCCGAGCCCCGGGTGGTCAAAAGCCTCAAGGTCTGCCGGGAGGCGCTCGAGGCTGATTTTATCGTGTCTGTCCCCGTAATGAAAACCCACATGCATACCCGGGTTTCCCTGGGATTGAAAAATATGAAGGGGTGTTTGTACAAGAGGGAAAAGGTGAGGCTCCACCAGCTTCCCCCCCTCGAGGAGATTTCAGATTCCGCCAAACCCCTGGATGTGGCCATCTCCGATCTGGCGAAAATCCTGCTCCCCGATCTCACTGTAATCGATGGAACCACGGGACAGGAGGGGTTGGGACCGAGTGCGGGGACACCGAAAAAATTCGGCGCCGTGGTCTGTTCGATGAATTGCCTGGCAGCGGATCTCGTGAGCTCGCAGCTCATGGGTATGGATCCCGGTTCCGTTCTTCATCTCGGTCTCGCCATTTCAGAGCTGGAGCGATTCGGAGCCAAACCGCGTGAATTCCAGGTATTTCCCCCGGATTACAGGAAATGGACAGTCCCCTTTCAGCCCCCTCCGAAAAAGATCTCCTTCGAATTCAATAACGTCCGTGTGGAGGATGTGGATTCGTGCAGCGCGTGCCTTTCCACGGTCCTTATGTTTCTGGTGAGGTACCAGCGGGAGCTGGCGGATTATTTCACGGAGGAAAATCCCCTGAAACTGGCCATTGGAAAGGGCATCGGCCCCCAGAAAGGAGACACCCTTCTGATCGGAAACTGCACCGTTTCCAGGAAGGAGGAGGGAGTGTTTATCAGGGGATGCCCCCCCGTGGCCTCGGACATCCTCCGGGCATTGAAGGAAAACAGCGGTTTCGGAAAAACAAAAGAGACCTCGAATCCAGGTTCCGATCCTGGAGAAGAATGAACCCGCAACGACTTTTCCCCGTCCATTCCGTCCTTTTTGTCCATAAGGTCCATCCGTTCCATATATCCCTTTTGGGATTCCATGTTGACTTTTCGCCTCCATATCGCGACACTCCAGTTTAAGATGTTCGGACGATTCGGGGGTTTTGTAAAAATCGATGTTCCGTAAAACCATCGCCTCCTTCAAGAACAGGCTCCTGGCGGGGATCCTGGTGATTATCCCCATCATGGTCACGTATATCGTCATCCATGGGTTGGTCAAGATCCTGAGGGACCTTTTCAACCCCATTTTCATATCCGTTTTTTCCAACCAGATGCACCCCCTGCTCGAGTCCCTTTTTTCCCTTCTTGTGGTTGTCCTCGGTCTCTATCTGATCGGAGTCCTTTCCGCCAATTTTGCGGTGAAAAGGTTGATCTCCTTCGGGGAAAAGATCCTCTCGAAGATCCCGATTATCAAATTCTTTTACCTGACCAGCAAACAGGTGATCGAGTCCCTGGCCCTCATGAAAAAAAGGGCCATGAACAAGGTCGTGGTGATCGAGTATCCCCGGAGGGGAATACGCTGCCTGGCCTTTGTCACCGGGGAGATGAGAATAGAGGGGGAGGAGGGCTATTTTGTGAATATCTTCCTGCCATCCACCCCAAATCCCACCACGGGTTTTTACCTCATGCTCCCCCCGGACCAGGTGTGGGACGTCAATCTGACCCTGGAGGAGGCCACCAAGATGCTGATCTCGGGCGGGATCCTGGTTCCCAAGGATATTCATCTCAGACCATACAAACCCCTTCCCGGTGGACCCATTACGCTGGATCGGGAGGCAAAGGATTGAGAAATATGAAAGCACGAATTTTTCTTCTCCTGGTGATCGTTCTCGTCTCCGGATGCGTTTCCACCCCTTTCTCCCGGAGCTATGAGAACTCGGTCCGGCATTTCCGCGAGGACGTACTCCACTTCTACGATACCATCTCCGACGCCTATTTCATCCTCGGGTACGAGTATTACGAGCTCTCGAAGGAGTTCGAAAAGAAGGGCGATGGGGAAAGGGCCGCCTATTATAGCGACAAGGCCAACCTCTATTACAACCTGAGTAACGACATGAAAAACGCCGCCGCCGAAACCCGTCGCTTCTCCGGGAGCAAGTGACAAGGGCCACTGATTATCTCAAAAAAGTGTTTGACCCCGGGGAAAACGGGAGTCAATAATCTCTGTCTGTTTTGGGGAAGCACCCCATCATTCCCAGGAAGAACAATAGAGAGAAATTATGAATTATTATCCCTCGAAAGAAGATTTTATCAAAAAGGCACAAAAGGGAAACCTGATCCCCGTTTACAAGGAGATCCTGGCGGATGTGGAATCACCCGTCTCAGCCATGAAAAAACTCCTGGACAGCGATTTCGCCTTCCTGCTCGACAGCGTGGAAGGGGGGGAAGCGCTCGGACGCTACTCCTTCCTCTCCGCCGATCCCTCCATCCTGTTCAAAAGTAAGGGACGTGAGGTCGACCTGATCTACCAGAACAACGAGGAAACGTTCGAAACGGACGGATATCCCCTGGATGTGCTCCGGAACGTCATGTCGCGATACCAGCTGGTTCCAGAACCCAATCTTCCCCCCTTTATCGGCGGCGCCGTCGGTTACGTTTCCTACGATGAAATCCGGAACATGGAATCAACCATACCGGACGAAAACACCGACGACCTGAACATCCCGGATACCTTTTTCATGATCACGGACAATCTCATCATATTCGATCATGTCCGTCACCGCATCCTCCTGGTTCATAACGCACATATCAGGGGGGAACCGGAAAAATCGTACGATGAGGCGGTTCACCAGATCGAACTCCTCCGGGAACGCCTTCGAAAGTCCCTCCAGGAAAAAGAGCCTGAGGGCGCTTCGGATCAGCCCCTTGGATTCGAGTCCAACTTCACCCTCGAGGAGTTCGAGAAGATCGTGGAGCAGGCCAGGGAATACATCCTTGCCGGGGACGCCTTCCAGATCGTGCTCTCCCAACGGTTGAAAACCACGTTTCAGTGCGACCCGTTCGATATCTACCGGGCCCTCCGGGCGATCAATCCCTCTCCCTACATGTTCTACCTCAAGTTCGGCGGCCTCCAGCTCATCGGTTCCAGTCCCGAGATCCTGGTCAAGGTCACGGGCGATAAAATCCAGGTGCGTCCCATCGCGGGAACGCGAAAACGGGGGAGAACCCCGGAGGAGGACAAGGCCCTCGAACAGGAACTCCTGTCCGACCCCAAGGAACGGGCGGAACACATCATGCTCGTGGATCTCGGGAGAAACGACTGTGGACGGGTCGCAAGGTACGGCTCCGTTCACGTGGACGATTTCATGGTCATCGAACGCTATTCCCACGTGATGCATATCGTCTCCAACGTGGTGGGGACCCTGGATCAGAAGTACGACGCCTATGACGTTTTCAAGGCCTGCTTTCCAGCGGGAACCGTGAGCGGCGCCCCCAAAGTCCGCGCCATGGAGATCATCGATGAACTCGAGACGGTCCGGAGGGGGCCTTATGCCGGGGCAGTGGGCTATTTTTCCTTCAACGGCAACCTGGACAGCTGCATCACGATCCGCACGGTTGTGGTCAAGGGGGATACGGCCTATATCCAGGCCGGCGCCGGCATCGTGGCCGATTCCATCCCGAAAAACGAGTACAGGGAAACCCTGAACAAGGCCAGGGGCATGCTCAAGGCCATCGAAATGGCACAGGAAGGCTTCGAATGATTCTGGTCGTGGATAATTACGATTCCTTTACCTATAACCTTGTTCAGTACATCGGTGAACTGGGTAGGGAGATGATCGTCAAAAGGAACGACCGGTTCACACTGGATGAGGTGGGGGAGTGGAACCCGGATCACATCGTGATCAGCCCGGGTCCCTGCACCCCGAGGGAGGCCGGACTCTCCCGCGATGTCATACGGCAATTCGGAGAAACCACCCCTGTATTGGGGGTTTGCCTGGGGCACCAGTGCATCGGAGAGGTTTACGGAGGCAAAGTGATCCGAGCCCCTTACCTGATGCACGGCAAAACATCCATGATCCACCATAACGGGGAAACCATATTCCGTTCCGTCACCAACCCGATGAAGGCCACCCGTTATCATTCCCTCATCGTCCAGAGGGAGGGATTGCCCCAAGATCTGGAAATTACGGCCTGGTCGGACGACGATATCATCATGGGGCTCCGGCATCGCGAGCATCCCGTATGGGGGGTGCAGTTCCATCCGGAATCCGTTTTAACCTCAGAGGGCATGAAGATCATCATGAATTTTCTGGATATATGAGAGGAACCGTTCCGGTGTTTCCATTTTACCGGAAGAATCGGGGGGTGCATTCAAATGATCAGGGAAGCGATCAGCCGGTTAATGAAGGAGGGAAACAACCTCACGAGCGAGGATTCCCGCGGGGTGGCGGAGGAGATCATGAGCGGGGAGGCCACTCCCAGCCAGATCTCCGCGTTTATTACCGCTCTCGCCCTACGGGGCGAAACCGCTCAGAACATCGCGGGATTCGTTCGCGTGATGCGGGAAAAGGCAACTCCCATCGAGGCGCCGGAAGGCGTGCCCATCCTGGATACCTGCGGCACCGGGGGCGACAGTGCGGGTACGTTCAACATTTCCACCGCCTCCGCCCTGGTTTGTGCCGCGGCCGGGGTCAAGGTGGCCAAGCACGGCAACCGGGGCGTTTCCAGCAAGTGCGGGAGCGCGGACGTCCTCGAGGCGCTCGGTTTGAAGATCGACGCCTCCCCGGAAAAGAGCGCAAAGTGCCTCAAGGATCTCAACTTCTGTTTCCTTTTCGCTCCCGTTTATCACAAGGCCATGAAATACGCCATCGGACCCAGGCGCGAGATCGGCATCCGCACCATATTCAACCTGATCGGCCCCCTGTCCAATCCCGCAAAGGCCGATTGCCAGATCATCGGTGTGTTCGATCCGGACCTCGCCCCCCTGTTCGCCGAAACCTTGAGGGATCTGGGGGCCAGGCGGGCCCTCCTGGTTCACGGCGATAACGGACTCGATGAACTCTCCCTCGTCTCCGGCTCTTCCGTGGTCGAGCTCACCGGTGATGGCGAGATCCTGAACTATTCCGTGAAACCGGAAGATTTCGAGCTCGAACGGTGCGAATTGAAAGATCTGGCGGGAGGGGATGCAGCTCGGAACGCCGGGATCGTGAAAGAGATATTCCAGGGGGAAAAAGGCGCGAAAACCGATGCCGTGCTCCTCAACGCCGGGGCCGGGCTTTACGTTGCCGGCCGGAGCGATACCATCAAAGAGGGCATTCATCTGGCCGGGCAGACCATTCACTCCGGCGCCCCATTATCCCTTCTGGAAAAGCTTCAGAAGGCCACGAATTGAGCTGTCCCGGCAGGGGTGAAAAATTCCATGAATTGCGATAAAAAACCCTTGACGCAGAAGGGGTTTTAGGGGATGAGAGAGCGGTTTTGTTTTGATGGATGTAAGAGAGAGTCGTGATTTTTGAAATATTTCCGGGCGGTTAGCTCAGCGGGAGAGCATCGGCCTTACAAGCCGGGGGTCACAAGTTCAAATCTTGTACCGCCCACCAGGAAAAAGGATAAAAGGCTTTCGGGGGCGTAGTTCAGATTGGTTAGAACGCCGGGCTGTCAATCCGGAGGTCGCGAGTTCGATCCTCGTCGCTCCCGCCATTTTACCCAAAACCCGGTTCCACAAAATGGAGCCGGGTTTCTTATTTTTCCCAAGGGGGGACAAAAAGGGGGACAAAAAGGGGGTCAGACTCTCAGTTTTTGTAGATTTTCGCTAAACCGGGTTATCAATTACAACGAGTAAAAAAGTAACCGGTACGTGTTACTTTCTTTCAAAACTGAGAGTCTGACCCCCTTGCCTCCCCTTGCCTGACCCACTGGCCTCCCATATTCCGGCTGCGGGGACGAATATAGAACCATTGTTTTGTTATTTGTTCATCTCGAAGGGGTAGGGAAAGATCTCCCCGATGGTTTTGGTCACGTACCCGTCATCCTGCTCCAAAATGATGAGAACGCCCCTTCCGAACTCGTACACCAGCTGGCGTTCGTCCCCTGTGGGAGCGCCCGGGGTGCCGTCGTCGAGGATGTTGACAATGGCCCGGATATCGGAATCGCCCTCTGAAACGGCTTTCAGAACCGCCACCCTGAGCGCGCTCGTGGTTAAACTTAAAAGGGCGTTTTCAACGTTGCACCCGGTGTAGATGTTTCCCGATTTCGACAGAACCGCGGCCCCCACACCGTAATGCGAATAGGGGGCGTATGCGAAAGAGCGGGCCTTTTCAGCGGCCCCGACCAGCCGGGCCGTTTCCTCGCCGCTTAATTCATCCACGAACCATTTCCTGAAAATCCCGGTATACTGACCGTCGCTCTGTATCCGGGCAAACCCGCTGTTCCACTTCTCCATGATCTGTGTCTCGCCTTTTTTCGTCGTGAAATAGATGTTCAGGATTTCAAGAGGCGTTCCCACGGCCTTGATCCCCTCGAGGCCCCCGCTCCTCTTGTAGTAATTCATGGCAAGGTCTGCTCCGATGCATCCGTCGCCTTCTCCACTAGCGAACTCGATGATGGATTTTCGCTCCGACTCTGAGAGCAGCTGGGGGATGTCCGGATATCGCTCCTTCATCAGCTTCGAATAAAGCGATCCCTTTTCCACCTTGAGCGATCCCTCGAACCGGTCGATCGAGGGGATATCGGAATCGCTCCTGACGTAGAGTTTCACACCGATGGCGGCGGCAGGGGCAAGGGCGAACTCGTATTTCTCGAGTCGCTCTTCGGATTTGGCCATCCCGGTTGTGAGATGCGCCTTTCCCTCGATCACGGCCTCCTGGGCATCGGACCACTGCATGGGTTGAAATTCGAGTTTGAAACCGGAGGCATCGGCGACCGCCATGGCCACGTCCAGGAGGAATCCTTTGCTTTCCCCGTTTTCAACGTAACAGAACGGGGGCCAGTCTTTATCAAAAACGAGTGTGTACCGGTTTTCTTTTTCCGGAGAATCCTTCTCGACTCTGTCTATGGCCTCCTGGTCGGCATCGGCGGATTCGAAACCGGGGGGGAGGATCAGGTTGAACCCGGGCGTTTTATCGAGGGCCCCGGTTGCCTGTTTCACCTCGAGGGCCAGCACGTGCCCCCCGGCTTTGCGGTCCTCGGTCAGGAAGTGGAAATGATGCCCCGGCACGTTCAGGGCACCGACGAAATCCGGGCAAAACATTCCCACAAGGGTTCCCTTCACGTTTTTCATCTCGAAAACGGCCTGGTCTTTGACGATTTCCACCAGTGGGCGATAGGGCTTTTTATCCGTGACACTGCGGGTTTTCACATACGAGAACTCGCCGTCCAGCCGGATGGCGTAAAAGAAATCCTTTTCCAGCCGTTCGTCCAGGTACTCTTTCAACTGATCGTAATCCATATCGCTCACACTGAGCTTTGTGTCTGTGTCGAAAAAAGTAACGGTGGCAAAGGGGGTTTTCATTTCATCGGTAACCTCATAGACCCTGCCGTCCACCCGCACCTGGTAGTATTGCCCGTCGAGGGCCACCATTTCGCCGTCCAGGGAGTCGAATGTCCCGATCCCGAAATCTCCGTATCGTTCGAGGTCGCCGAAGGGATAAAGTCCGTCGTAATGGGCGGCCAGGAGGGAGCCCAGGGTCGAGATCTGGGTCATGGTTTCCCTGTCCATCTCCCCGGCCGGTGAAATAGCCGTGGATAAAATGACAATCAGAAAAAGAATGAAACATCGGTAACGCATGGTTCTCTCCTTATTGTCGAATAATGAGATTCCTAATTCCGGGGAAGTGGGAATGCAAGGTAAAAGCAATCCACAATCCGGTCCGAAAACCTACCGAAAGGGGGTCACGAAAGGGGGTCAGACTCTCAGTTTTGAAAGAAAGTAACACATACCGGTTAATAAGGTAGAATGGTTTTATGTATAATTTCAGAGATTATTGATAACCCGGTTTGGCGAAAATCTTTCAAAACTGAGAGTCTGACCCCCTTTGTTCCCCCCTTGTTTTGGGTGATTTGGGGTTGATTGTCTCAGATCTGATCGATAGATCTGTATCATGATTTATCCAAAACAGAGATCACTTTTCAGGGGACTTTTTCTTCCGGCAGTGGCTTTTTGGCTCGTTTTTCCCACACCCATCCTGTTTTCTGACGATTGCCCACAATTCGAAAACGGAGTCTCCGTGGGAACGGTCTCGTATGAACCGCTCGTGGAAATCTCCGGCATGGCGGTCAGCAGGAAAAATCCCGGCGTTATCTGGGTTAACAACGATTCCGGCGCACCTCCCTGCCTGTATGCCCTCGATATGAAGGGGGAATTCATCACGATCTTTACCGCCATGGGCGCCCTTGCCGTGGACTGGGAGGACATGGCCATCGGCCCGGGAAAGGAGCCGGGAAGGGATTACCTCTATATCGGAGACATCGGGGACAACGCACGAATACGACCCTTTGTCACGGTTTACCGGGTGCCGGAACCAGAGGTCACACCCTCCCCGGGTTCAGTTCCCCTGAATCCCATGGATCTGGAAATCCTTCGACTGAAATACCCCGACGCCCCACACGATGCGGAAACCGTTCTGGTCGATCCTGAAACGTGCGATATCTACCTGATATCCAAGGATCGCGAGAGAAGGGGTTATTTCGGAGTTTACCGAAGTCCGGCCCCCCATGTATCGGGCGAGACCACCACCATGGATCTCGTGACCACGGTGCCGGAGTCCATGCTGATCACCGGGGGCGACGTTTCTCCCGGGGGGGATGCCGTTATTCTCCGAACATACTGGAACAAGGGATTTTTCTGGAGGCGGCCTTCGGGAACCTTGCTCGGGGACGTGTTTACCTCACCCTCCTGCCCGATTCCCCTGGCTTTGGAACCCCAGGGAGAGGCACTCGGTTTTTCAGCGGACGGGTTTCATTATTACACTTTAAGTGAAGGCCGTAATCAACCGCTCAATTTTTACCGTCAGATAACCCCCACGGCCACACCGACCCCCACATCGACGCCATCCCCGACCGCGTCGCCCACTCCCACGCCATCGCCGACGGTAACGCCGACTCCGTCCCCGTCTCCAACACCGACGGCAACGCCCTCCCCGACCGCGTCTCCATCCCCCACGCCGTCGCCAACGCCCCTGCCAACGCCAACGCCCGCACCTCAGGGTTTGATTGTTTATTAAAGAAGACGATAGGGATCGTCTCCCCCTGAAAGATGAAACAGCGTTGAAGAAGTAATTTCGATCACGGCGAGGAACATGATCACGATGATGGGAACAAATAATGCCTTATGGGGATTATTGTTTTTTCCGGATGCGGCCGTGGCAGTGTTTGTATTTCTTGCCGCTCCCGCAGGGGCAGGGGTCATTCCTGCCGATTTTCCTTTTCGGGGCAGGGGAGGACTCTCTCTCTTTCAGCATTTCCATAATGTGTGACGGGGGACGTCGATTCTCGAGAAGGGAACACATGGTTTCCATGTAAGGCGCCGCATGGCGGAAAAACAGGCGGTAACCCTCACACAGGTAATTCAAGTAAGGTTCTCCATCCGGGGTTTTTGTAAAGCGATGCTTCGGGCAGCCGCCGTGACAGGCGAAAAGAAACTCGCACTCCCGGCAGGAAGAGGGGAGTGCGTCCCTCTTTTTTTCCCCGAACGCACGTTGTTTCCCGGATCGCGCCAGGATTGCCAGATCCTGCTCCAGGATGTTTCCCAAAGCATACTCCGGGTAAACGAAATGGTCGCAGGAATAAACGGTTCCGTCGTGTTCGATCACCATGGCGTCGCCGCAGGTTTCCCGGTAAACGCAGAGGGAACCCTCGCCCTGGAACCAGGCCGAAAGGGCGTTATCGAACTGCTGCACGAAGATACTCCCCACATCGTGCCGTACCCATTCGTCGAAAACGGCGATGAGAAAACGGCCGTACGATTCGGGCCGGACGCTCCATTCGGTTACGGAAACCTCCTGCTGCTCCTCTTTTCCCGGATCGGATGGGGCGGCCAGGGAGAGGCCCAGTTCCCGCGCCCTCGAGTCCGGTTCCCGTTCCACCAGCGGGATATACTGGTGAAATCGGGATCCGATATCTTTCAGAAATCCATACACCTCGAGGGGATGACGAACGTTTTTCAGGTTCACAACGGTCAGGGTGTTGAATTCCACGTTGTGTCGTTTCAGGGTTTCGAGCCCCTTCATGACCCTGCCGAAGCTGGGATTGCCGGCTGCGTCCCTTCTGAAGGCGTCATGAAGCCGCTGGGGACCGTCGATGCTGATACCCACCAGGAAGCGGTATTCCGAGAGGAACCGGGCCCACTCATCGTCGAGAAGCACCCCGTTGGTCTGGATGGCGTTGGTTATGGTTTTGCCGCCGGCGTATTTTTTCTGGAGGCGGACAATCTCACGGAAATAATCGACTCCCAGGATCGTGGGTTCGCCCCCCTGCCAGGCAAAGGCAAGCTCGGGAAGGCTTGCAGTCTCGATGTATTGACGAATGAATTCCTCCAATACACTTTCCGACATGCGAAAGGGAGAGCGCTTCGGGAACAGGGCGGTTTTTTCCGTGTAGAAGCAGTATGTGCAATCGAGGTTGCAGGCGGGTCCGGCAGGTTTTGCCATGACCTGGAATCCGGGTAAGGTTTCATGAGGGTCGTGTCGATGTTGTTCCCGCATGATTTATTCCTTGTCGGTTGAATCGGATTCCGCCTCGTCAGTGATCAGGCGGACGGTTTTTTTGGTCGAATGAAACAGTTTTTCCTTCAGGAGCGAGATCCGGTCCGGACCGATTTTATCCGCGAGACCGCACAATTCGAGGGTTCGGTAGATCTCCCTGGAAACGCCGCTGAGGGAAAACAGGATTCCGCGTTTCCGGGCCTCTTTGAGATATGACCCGATCGAGGAACAAAGCGATGTATCGAAATAATTCACCCTCCGGAGACGAAAGACCACCGCCCGGGGTTTCCGGTCCAGGAGGGAGCAGATCTCTTCGTGGAGATCGTCCAGGGTGTTGAAATAGAGCGAACCGGTGACGTTCAGAATAATGGTTTCCCCCTCGATCGCCTCTTCCACGGCACCCTCCAGGGGGATCTCGCGGTATTGGTCCGGTTCCGTGGATATCAGCAGGGTTATGGAGCTGGCCCGGGAGTTCCGGATAAAGGAGATCAGGGCAAGGAGGATCCCGAGAAACAGGGCCAGGTCGATCCGGACAAACAGGGTGGCCAGGATGGTGGCTGTCATGATGAGGGCGCTTTCGCGTCCCGCTCGCCAGGCCAGTCTCATCCGGGCCGGATTCAACATGCGAAAGGCCACCACCATGATCATTCCCGCCAGGGACGCGATGGGAATGTATTCGGCCAGGGGTCCGAAAATCAGAACCGCGAACAATGCCAGAATCCCGCAAAACACAGCTGCCATGCGGGTTACGGCCCCGCTGTGGAAATTGATCATAGAACGCACCAGGGAGGCCGAAGACGCGTAATTGCCAAAAAACGAACCGGCCATATTCGCCATACCCTGGGAGATGAATTCCCTTCTGGGATTCAAACGCTGTCCCGATTCGGTGGCGATGGCCCGGGTGATGGCCGTTGTTTCAAGGATGCCCAAAATGGCCACTGCAAATGCCGCGCCCGCCAGGGATTGGATGGCTCCGAAGTGAAAGGCAAACGGTGTGAAGGGGGGGAGGGCGCGGGAAATCTTCCCGATATCGCCCACGGTCATAAGGCCCGCCTGCCCCAGCTTCAGAAAATATACCAGCGCGCCCGTTATGACGGCGGCAAGGAGCATTCCGGGAATTTTCCGGCTGATCTTTCGAAGGATCATAATGAAAATCGCGGTGAAGCTGGAAATGCCAAGGGACCATGGATTGAGCTCAGGCAGCTTCGAGAGTGTGCCGTAAAGGATCTCAATGGTTGTGACTGCCCCCACGTGCGGGATTACCCCGAGACAGTGCTTCAGTTGCATCACGGCGATCAAAATCCCGGCGCCAGCCGTAAATCCCACGATCACCGCATCCGATATGAAAGGCACCAGTTTCCCGATGCGAAGGAGAGCGAGAAGGCACTTGATCGCACCGATCATGAAGGTGAAAAGAAGGATCGTTTCTGAAGGGGAAAGCCCCCCGTGATAACCGGCCAGCATCAGGGCGAACACCACGGAGGTCGTGTTGGTGGGGCCCGTGCTGAGATGGCGGGAGCTGCCGAATGCCGCTGCCACGATCCCGCTGACAATCACCGTGTAAAGGCCGTATATGGGGGGAACATCCGCAACAATGGCATAGGCCATTCCCTGTGGAATCGCCACCACCATGACGGTGATGCCCGCCACCAGGTCATGGAGAAAGATCTCGAGGGAGTAGGATTTCAATTTATCTGTCAAGATGAAGGGATGATAAAAGCTGGCAGGAGGGGGCGTCAACTCTTATAGGACAGCTTGGGGGACAGCCTCGAATGGCACTGACTTAAGGAAATAGAATCATGTTCTCTGAAAAGATATATTTCCCTACTCGCACTCGCACTCGCACTCGCACTCGCACTCGATATCTCCGATACACGTGCTTCTCTCCTTGATTCAAGATCCTAAATTATGAACGATTACGATTACGAGCATCAGTCTTCCTCATGCCTCAGCGTGACTTCGACTTGACAGGCGATAAGTGGAAATTGGTCTTTTCGAGCCTTAAGTTAGTGCCATTCGGGTCAGCCTCAATGTTTATCTCGTTCTTCGTTATCAGGGGCGTTCAGGCTTTTTTCTTTGCCAAAACCACCAGCTTCCGGGCAGCCAAACGCAGGGGGTCGATGAATATATTCCCCAGGCGATCGGTGAGTTCATCGTAATAGATCGATAATTCGGTACACCCCAGGACCAGCTTTTCACAGCCCGACTGTTTCATCTCAGTTGCCGCCTCTTCCAGTCGCCTGATGACGATTCCGGACTCCATGCCCTTTTTGATGTCGTGAATCACGGTCATCACTTCCGACTGAAGATCCGGCGGGGGAGTGACGATCTTTTCAGATCCCTCCACAGGATTGAACAATCCGCTCTTTAACGTCCCGTCCGTTGCCAGGATCCCGACCGGACCGTTTGTGGCGGCGATTTCCCTCCCGGCCAGTTCCACGATATTGATAATTGGCGTTTCAATGGCAGCCTGAATGTCCGTTATCCTTGCATGAGCCGTATTGCAGGCCATCACCAGAACGCCGGGGCCCGTTTTTTCCAGGAGTTTGAGCGATTCGACGACAACCTTCAGATAAGATTCGCCCCCGTCCCGTTCCAGCGAGCGGGTGCGGTCGGGAACATGGGGATTCGTGTATGTTATAACCTCCAGGTGGTCCTGGTCCTTTTCGGCGGGCGTTTCCCGGATGATCAGGTTCTGAAGAAGAACCCCCGCCTCGGGTCCCATCCCCCCTAAAATGCCAATGCGGAAATGTCCGGTCATTTTATTTCCACCGGGATATATTTCTTCAACATCCCGACGACCTTTTCGATCGGGATCTGTTCGAGTTTACGATTATCTCGTCCCGTCATGGTCTCGCTTGAGAAAAGGGAATCGTAAACGCTCTCCTCGACGGATTCAACCACTGCAAGGAAGAGCGGGTTCAGTTCGTTATCGGGGAGGCGGTCTCCGGAGCCGGGTCCATCGATGCCGGCGCGATTCGTGGAAAACGCGATCGCGTAATCCCCGCTGCCATGGGCCAGGATGGAGCCGGTTCGTGCGAGCCCCAGGGGGGCGCGGCGGGCAAGGCGACCCAGCTGTCTCGAGGAAAGGGGAGCGTCGGTCGCAAGGATCATCATGCAGGAACCGTCGCCGCCAGATGGCGCGAATCCGTCGAAACTCGTTTTTCCGAGCAACTTCCCGACAGGAACGCCCATGATGGTCAGGGCCCCGTTGAAATTTGTTTGCAGGAGTGCCCCCACCGTGTACTCGCGACCAGAGATAGTTGCGATTCTCGAGGAGGATCCGATGCCCCCCTTCCATCCGAAGGTTCGGGTGCCGGTTCCCGCTCCCACGGATCCGAGATCGAATTCGCTGCAACGGTTTTCGTAAGCTGAAGCCACGTCGTTTCCGGAAATCACGATCCTTTGTATATCGTTGAGAAAGCCGTCGTTCGTTTCTCCCACGACCGCATTTACGGTTTTGGAGGGATCGAGGTTTTCCGTGATCTTCAAAACGAGTTCGATAAGGCCTTGCATCACGGGACCGACGGCCAGGGTATTGGTCAGGGCAATGGGGGTCTCGAGGGTACCCAGTTCGTTCATCTGAGTGATGCCCGCCATCTTGCCGAACCCGTTTCCCACGATCGCAGCGGCAGGCAGCTTTTTGTGGAACAGATTATTCACCCCGGGATCGATGACGGTAACGCCGGTGCGGATATTGTCGCCTTCGATTCTGGTCAGGTGTCCCACGGTAACGCCGGTAACGTCAGTGATCCTGTTGAGGGATCCCGGCGGCAGAAAGCCGGGTTCGAATCCATATTCCCGAAATCTCTTCATCATGATCGCCCCCAGCGGGAAATGATTTCTTACTATAGAACAGGAACCGAACTGGCAATTGAAAAAAGATAAAGCAGGGTCAGCCTTCTGAGGATCCCCGTTTTCCTATTTCCACCATTTTGGGATCTTCGCCTGTTAAGAAGTACAATCAAACATATTTTATGATATGCTTGACTCAGATATGAAAGTCCAATTATATTAATCAATGTAACTGGGTAAGAAAATATTTCTATTGGCAAGTAAATAGAAGGAGTATGAAAAGCTGCAGAATATTCTGACGGGATATATAAAAAGCGCTTTATCACATGCTGAATATGATAAACTCGAAGATGGGACTTATTCAGGGCGGATTCCTGTCTGTAAAGGTGTTATGGCCTTTGGTAATTCTTTGCTGGAATACGAAGACGAATTCCAGTCAACACTTGAAGACTGGATTCTGGTTGGATTAAAATTGAAGCATCACCTTCCTGTGATAGAGAATTATGAACTGAATAAGGAGCCGGAGCATGAGTCGGCGGCATCCATGTAAACGTCGGAATTTTATTCAAAAACTCAGGAATCTCGGATTTGATGGCCCATACTCCGGCACACGCCATAAATTTAAGGTTTATAAAAATCATCGAATGAGTATACCCTCATACTCAGGGTATTTTATCCCACAAATCACGGAATTCATGGGCCTTAAACAGAGATGTGTCATTTATGCTCACTTGAAGGAAGTCCGTGAACAACCAGAAATGCAAGAGATTTCTAAAAGACTCAAAAAAAAGATAAACATAGAGTTTGACCCCAGTTCCCATCAAAAGAGGAGGATGTGGTGATGAGAAATATTATAAGATTGAAAACCCGGCTTTTCCCTGTTTTCGAGGCTGTATTGCTCGCAGTTTGCCTCTATAGCGGACCCGCCGGGGCGGTTGTTCGACTCGAAGTGCCGGACAGCAATCTCTTCTCTTCCGGCGGCGTGGATTATGCCGGACTGGAATTCCTGCTCCACATCCCCGAAAAGGGCAATGTTTGGATTGCCATACCCTTTAACCATGATCTCGAGACGGGACCCATCACGCCCCTGGTCGTGGTTGATCCCACGGGCGTCGATCCCCTTGTCAAGGTGGATGAACGACCCTCGATCAGGTCTCTTCATGATCAGTTGGATGGACTCCCCAACGACTCGAGAATCGGGCTGAGACCCGCACAGCCTTATTTGGGGGAGATCCGTTTGTTCGCCGGTAATATGTCGCCGCCGGGTTGGTACCGGTGCGATGGCAGGCTCCTTGCCATAAGGGACAATCTCGGACTCTTTGGAGTGATCGGAAATATCTATGGGGGCGACGGCAGAACAACCCTGGGAATTCCGGACCTGCGAGGGCGCGTCCCCATGGGTATGGGCGCCGGACCGGGTCTGACCTACCGCAAGATCGGACAGAAAGGCGGGTCGGAAACCGTAACACTTGATGTCACCCAGATTCCGTCGCATAATCATTCCATACTGGCTGTAAACAGCCTTGGCAATCAGACCAAGCCGGAGGGTCATATCCTGGCCGGTAGCACGGGCCAGTATTCCGATGCAAGACCCACCGTCAAGATGGATTCCAGTTCAATCGGATCGGCAGGCGGTAATGACCCCCATCCCAACATGCAACCATACACGGTGATGAACTACATGATCGCGTACCATGACGATTATGCCAGATCGCGCTTTCCAAATGCATCGAAGTGGCCCGTTTCGCCCGATTCCGCCCCACCGCAATACAAGGTTAATGATGTCGGGGTGGGCACGGCCGTCACCCTGGAACCAAACGTCGATTATGGGGTCAATCTCGTTTGGGAATTGTTTCGATCCGGGGGAGTGGAATATATCGGACTCGACATCATCGAGCATGAAGACGGTATCGGCCTGATCTGGTTCGCCATGTTCAAAAACCACGATTTGACGTCAGGACCCGTTACTCCCAAAATCGTGCTTTCTCCGGGAGACTTCCTCGAACCCGGTGTTTCCCCTGAAGGGGATGGAAGAACAAGCGTTGGTATTGGAGACCGGTTATATGCCATCTCCCAGGTTGTGGTCGATTTCATGCTGAAGGGATGGGGACAGGGAACCCGGTTCAATTACGGAAAACGTTTGAAGGCAACAAGAGTCGATGAGCATTCCGGCCTGCAATTCACCTCGGGAGGGGTCGATTACCTGGGGCTCGATCTGTTGCAGCACGAGGACGGGATTGGTACGATCTGGATTGCCATTCCCAAAAACCACGATCTCGACTCATCGCCGGTTTCCCCGGTGATCGTGCTTGCTCCGGATGTCGTGACCGCCAGATAATTATTAAAATGGGGGACGGATATGAATCATTTCAAATATATTTCAATTGTATTTGCAGGAATACTGCTGGTTTTCATCGTTGCTCCAGGTAGGGCGGATGCAGCCCCCTTTGTTCATACATACACAAGCCGGACCCTTTTCCTGGCGGATGTTTCCAAAAGCCTCGAGATTGCCGGTTTCGAGGGGATCCCGGCTGGAACCATGTACCCCAACGGAAGCCTTGTGGATGGAGTCATCGTTGAGCACTCCGAACCTCTTATATCCATCCTGGTGACGGATTCTTATTATCAGACAAGCCCCGGCGGGAGAAACACTCTTGCCTTGGACACGATCGATCAGGCCTTTCTCTCCGGGGATTCGTGCAGCTTCTTTTTCACGGAATCCGTGCTCGCTTTCGGGATCAACGTGATCGGGAGTCCCGGCGATGTGAGACCGGGGGATTTTACACTCTTTGCCTCCTCGACCGATGTATCGAATGGGGAAATCCCGGATGATGTCCTGCCGGATGGGGGGGAAGTTTACTTTCTGGGTGTCTTTGTAGAAAGTGCGAATCCAGGTTCGATGTTCAACCAGGCAAGCCTCGAATCAAAAGATCCTGCGGGTGATGGACTTTTTGTATTTAACCTGGACGATATCACCATCTCGCGCCAACTCGTGGAAGGCACGGGATACTTGATATGGTAACCACGGGCGAGGACCTCATCCAGGGATATAAAACTGACCCGAACCATAACGATCATAGGAGAGATGGTAGTTCTGGAACCTGCCTTATGGTCAAATGAACCGAATGACCTTTAATGAAAATCCCGGATGCACTCAAACCATTGGAGGTTTTGTTTTCTTCTTTTCGGCCACACTTGCCGTGGGGATGTACTTCATAAAAGACAAACCAGTTTCCCCTTTTACAATCGGCGCCATGGTTGCGGGTTTTGTTTTGATCACGTTTCGAAAAGGGGTGACCATTGATCTCTCCAGAGGCATTGTTCGAAAATGGTGGGGTTTTCTTGTTCCGTTTCGATTCCTTGATTTTCCTCTCGCCTCCTTTGAATCTGTGATTATCAAACAGAAAAAAATTCAAAGCATGAGGGTAAAGGGAGGCGGATTTCTGTTCTATTCGGTGATTCTGAACAACGGGCATGGAAATCAGGATGAAGATATAACCATTTTTGAATCCACCGATCTGGATAAAGCCCGCGAAAAAGCCACGCAGGCTTCAAGCTTCCTTGGAACTTCCGTTCGAGACAGTGCAACATAACAGGAGATAAATATATGGTATGACCCGAATGGCACTAACTTAAGGAAATAGAATCATGTTCTCCGAAGAGATATATTTCCCTACTCGCACTCGCACTCGATATCTCCGATACACGTGCTTCTCTCCTTGATTCAAAATCCTAAATTATGAAGGATTACGATTACGCGCATCAGTCTTCGTCACGCCTCAGCGTGACTTCGACTTGACAGGCGAGCACGAAGATAAAGCGTGTGGAAATTGGTCTTTTCGAGCATTAAGTTAAAGCCATTCGGGTATGAACCCATCATATCAGTTACGTTTAAAACAGCCCGCCGTATTTTTTCCGTGCCAGCTGGATGCCTGTGAATCGCTCGATCTTCCGGCAACAATCCCCCAGCTCTTCATGGTTCGAGCATCGGATCAAAGTCAGGCGTTTTCCATCCGTCAGAACAAGCTCGATCCTGTAAATCTCTATGGTATCATCTGACTTCCAGGTATTTTCACGGATATACTCGGCGAGTCCGAACATCTCATCACGGGTGTAATCCCTTCGATACGGCTTGAAAAGAAAGTGCCGCTCGATGGAAACCGTTCCGTATTGATGAATTATCACGGTCCGTTTGTAAAATGTCAGCAGGATGAATCCGGCGAGAATCATGATGGAAATCCCCCAGCTGATTGCTCTTTGATGCTCTTCCATGAACGGCTCTCTCAAAACGGATTGCAGGAAAAACAGAAAAAGGGCAATCGTGACAATCGCGAATCCCACCATGAAGCCAAGGGTGAACTCCGAGTAAACGAGCGTATGGTTCTTTTCCCGGATACGTTGACATCCCGTCATTTTGGGAACGCCCCCCGATTATTGAAGTAATTCCGTCCCCTGTTTTTCCCGATTGATTTCCATAAGGCGAAGTGGAACGGGATAATTACCCCCTGTCTTTCAAATCGTAAAGGGCAATGATGCAGGGATGCTCGGGATCGTAATGGGTTAACGTGTCTGGATTGTCCACCCGCCCGATGGGTCTCACATTTCGGCCTTTCACGTTGCATGCATCATCGCCCAGATCTTTTCGACACTCGTTTATCTTTTTCTCCAGATCTTTAACGAGTTCGGTATGGGAATCAAAGAGGTTTCTCGTTTCTCCGGGATCTTCGTCCAGCTTGTAGAGTTCCCTTATCTCTTTATCCCCTTTTCTTATGTGAAGTTTCCATTTCCCGGCCCGAACTGCCTCGAGCTTGTTCTCCATGTAATAGAAAAAGGTCTCGCGGGGGGAGGGAGAGGAGCCTCCAGAAAGCATGAGGGGCAGGATGTTCTTTCCGTCGATCCTCCGGTCTTCGGGAATCGCCGCTCCCCCGATTTTCGCCAGTGTCGGATAAAGATCCATGGCTGTGACAAGTTCGCGGCAAACCGAACCCTCCGGGATCATGCCGGGCCACCGCATGATGCAGGGAACCCGCAGCCCCCCCTCCCACGTTGTTCCCTTTGTCCCCCGCAGGGAACCGTTGCTTCCGCCTTCCCCCCTGCAGCGGGAACCGTTGTCGCTCGTGAATATGACAAGAGTGTCCCGTTCCAATCCGAGCGTCCCGAGCTCGTGAAGGATGACGCCGGCGGCCCAGTCGATACATGAAACGGCCGCGCCGTATGGCCCGTTCCTCGACTCCTTCAGAAAACGGGGATCTGCATAGATCGGCAGGTGAACATACATGTGGGCCAGGTACAGGAAAAAGGGTTGCCCGGCGTTTTCCCTGATAAAACAAACACACTCTTCCACATAGCGCCGGGTAAGGGACGTCTGATCCGGCTGCTCCCGGATGACCTCTTTATCCCTCAAAAGGGGCAGGGGAGGATAGGTGTCGTCTGGAAACTGCCTTCCCATGTCGTTGCTGTAGGGGAGGCCGAAGTAATGGTCGAATCCGTGGTTTGTGGGAAGAAACGCCTCCTGGTCCCCGCAGTGCCATTTTCCCACCAGTTTCGTTGCGTATCCCGCCCCTTTCAGAAGTTTCGCGATGGTGATTTCATCCGGGTTGAGACCCACGGCCTGGCCCGGGAATAACACCCCGTTTCCGTCGAATGATCCGAACCCGATTCGGGGCGGGTAGCAACCGGTCAGCATCGCCCCCCGGGAGGGAGAACAGACAGAAGATGCCATGTAGAAATCGGTGAACCGAACGCCCCGCCCGGCGAGACGATCGAGCACCGGGGTTTCATTGACCTTGGAACCGTAGCTTCCCAGGTCGCCGTATCCGAGATCGTCGCAATTGATCAGGACGATGTTCGGTCGGCGTTCGCTTTTCTTTGCGGGAGTCATACGAAACAGAACTTTAAATAAAATAATGCGATTATATTTGCGATCTTTAGAAAACCTGGCAGGCGGCGCAACTAAAATATGGGATCATAAACACGACATGATCCCTGGTTATTCTCTGAAGAACTTCCTGAACTCGTCGGATGGTTCCGTTTCGGTGTAAATATAGAGAGTAATGCCGTTCGGATCGAGGATGGCAAAGCCGCGGTCTCCCCACGGGTGATCCTCCAACGGCATCACGGGGGAGAGTCCTTCTCCGGTCAGTCGCCGGTACTCCGCGTCAACGTCCTCCACGGCAAAATTATACATCAATCCAGCCGGGTTGCTTGGGGGAGGACCCTTTTCGCGGGGGGCCATGAACTGCAGCTGTGAGGTATCCATCCCGAACCTGAGATCCACGTACCATCCACAGTCGAAAAAGACCTTTGCCCCGAGATATTTCACATGGAAATCCCGCGTTTCCCCGATCTTTTCCGTTACAAAGCAGGTGGATAGAGTTTTTGCGATCATGGGGGGCAATTCTCCTTATTCAAAAAAGTGTATTCTTCCATATTCGATTAAATCGAATAACAGAATACAATCATACTCGGTCAAGTGAAATCAGCGGTTGGTTGATGGCGGTTCGACGAAAATCGATCAAGCCTGTTGCCCTTCACTCCACGGCGCCAATCATCCGGTTCCACAATGCCTTCAGGGCGGCCCTTACGTCCCTTATCCCGGGAGATCGCTGTGTGAGGGTGTCCGGATCGTCCGTTATTTCCCATACGAAGAAATATTGCCACTTCTCCGGTGGATCGCTCTCCCTGGAACGGAATTCCCCGAACCTCAGATCCGACATCGTCAGAACATTGCCTTTCTCTTCGGCCACCCAGAATCCCTGTGAGAACCACTCGACGACTTTGATGTTTCGCTGCTTTTCATAAGGTTCTATCAGATCTTCGTTCCTGGGAACCAGGTCGAAGCTTATATCTTCTTCCGGACTGTCCGCGATGATGGAGAAATAACCCACGAAAATGCCATCATCTGTTCTCGCGACATGCCTCCAAAGGAGCGTATTAAAGGGGGTTGCCCCGGTGATAGAGCTTATCACCTCGATGTTCCTTTCATCGAGTTGATGTTTGAAAGTGTAATCCGCGTAGCTGTGAGACGCCATTGAAAACAGGACATAAAGGCAGCTGATGATAATACCGGCCCGGTTTGCTTTCCACCCGATATTTCCTTTTGCCATCCCGGCAATGATGACTCCGATCAGAAGGGGCAGAGTGTAGATGGGATCGATGATGAACATGTTGCCGCGACCGAATCCGTAACGCGAAAAAGGCGCCAGCAGCTGGGTGCCGTAAATGTTGAAGTAATCGATCGTAATGTGAGTGGCAAAGATAAGAATGACTCCCGCCATGGCCTGACGGGGCGTCAGTTTATCCCTCCACCTGATTTTCCAGAGCAGCCATCCAATAAGCAGGCCCCCTATAACTGCAAACCAGATGGAGTGCGACTCCCCACGGTGCCAGTAGAGTCTCTGGATGTCATCGAGAACGGGATAGAGTATGATATCGAGGTCAGGAAGAGTTCCCAGGGCGGCGCCCCATAGCAAAGCCCGACGCCCGAGTTGCCTGTGCCAGCAGGCATGGGCGACGGCCGCTCCCAGGGTTGCCTGTGTTATGGAATCCATGTGATATAATGAATAACCTGAATTCAGGTTTATAACACCTAGCGCGCGAAATGCTCGAGCATGAGATCCGGCTTGTTCGTTGTGACCCCCTGGACGCCCATTTTGAACTGGCGTTCGGCTTCCACCGGGTCATCCACGGTCCAGATGTAAATACCCAGACCCCGGGCTTTGCACGCGGCCGCCACCCCGGGATCCACGCAATGGTAACACACGTCCATCGCGTCGAATCCGGCGGCCCTGGCCCTCTCGATCCGGGAGATTTGGAGGGGCGGGCGCTTCCCGGTTTCCTGATCCTTTTTCTCGCAGAAAAGCCACATCACAGGAATCCCCGGCATGGCTTCATGAGCCGCCTTCAACGTGTCGAAATCGAAACAGATGATGATGATCTGATCCCTCTTGCCGGATGCCTCGATGACTTTCGTCAGGTACGGAACGATCTCTTCCCCGGCCTTGATCTCGACATAGAGCGTCTTTCCGGGGGGTATGGAATCGATGACCGACGTGAGAAGGGGGATCGGCTCTCCCTTGTACTCTGGGGATTTCCAGGATCCGGCGTCGAGATCCTTCACCTGATCCCAGGACGACTCCGCGATTTCCAGATCAACGCCCGTGGTTCGCTTGGTCGTTTCGTCGTGAAGGCACACGATTTTTTTGTCCGTTGTCAGGTACACATCCACCTCGACCGCATCGGCGTTTTGTTCCCAGGCGAGCAAGGCCGCGGCGAGGGTGTTCTCCGGGGCCGTAAATGAGGAGCCGCGATGGGCGATGATGATTGGACGCTCCATCTTAGAGCACCCCGATCCATAAAGGAAAATCGCACTCAAGAGAATCAGGCAGGGAAAAAGCGAGGGCATTTTTCGGGCTTTCATGACTTTGCCTTTCAATATTGGTTATTGTGATAAATGACATCATCCGATAATTTCATTCAAACCTTCAATAATACTGGAGATCTCTTTGGGAGAAGCAGTGGCAATCCTTTTTCCGATTCTTTTAATGGACAGGGTGCGAACCTGACTTATTTTGACCCAGGATTTTTTGGGGAGGTTTGCATCAGAAAGTTCAAGAGTCAGAGGAAATCCCGCCCGTTGAGCTTGACTTGTAATGGCTGCTGCGATGATCGTACCGGAGGTTTCATTGAAAATGTTATGGCTCAAGATAAGAACAGGACGAAAACCGCCCTGCTCGCTCCCAATGACAGGATTCAAATCCGCCCAATGGATATCTCCTCTCAGTATTCCGGCCATTCATCCATCTCCACCAGGAATCCTTCTTCCGCCATTTTTTGTTCATAATCCGGGTCGAGTTTGGCACATTCCTGTGCCAGTCGGGTTCTTTTAAGCCGTTTGAGCTTATCGGCAACAGCATCTTGAATGGCCTTGCTGCGATTTGGAAAAACCCTGGATTTGACCATTGAATCGAGTTGTTTCAGCAGGTTCTCATCAATGGTAACAGCTATTTTTGAAGTTGGCATTATCATCACATCCCTTAACGATCTATCATACCATTATCATACCACCTGTTTTTTTCAAGGGAAAACTAGGTTTTTCGTGGGTAACAATGATTTAACAATTTGAAATCATTGAGGGGCCTTCATGAGCTTTTATAACAATAACCGGATTCATGCGATTCATCCTGTTCCAGGATGCGGGTTTACAAAGGGAAAATCCCTGATGCGGCGCCGGAAAATGTGATCAGATCGGGATATGATAAGAATCTGTATGGAGAATATGCCTGGTTTTCTCCGAATTCCGAGGATAGAACTCATCCGGTCAAACTCAAGAAACCGAACCAATTCGGCTTAAACGATATGCATGGCAATGTTTCAGAATGGTGTCTGGACTATTATGATAGTGATTATTATAAGAAGAGTCCAACGCGCAATCCGAAAGGTCCAAAACGAGGCAGGGTTCACGTGATTCGGGGGACGTCCTGGGGTAGTAACATGGACACATGCGATTTCCGTGGCACCCCGGGACATAGATTCTCCCCCAACCGTAGTGCGGGCAACTGGGGCTTTCGTATCGCGAGAAATGGTCCCTAAACGGCGACTGAAACACAATTTTTAATCTTCATTTTTCAAATACTCGGTGAACGTGATGCTTTCTTCCCCTCTCGTCGCCGCCACCAGTTTCAGATCTTCAATATCTTCTTCTGCAATAATTTCAACGCCCTCGCTTTCCAGGTGCTTCAGGAACCACAATATCTTATCCTTTCCCCCGCCGGCCGCTCACCGCTCATCCTGTTTTGTCCCCGCATTCGCGGGTATGCGGCCACGGCTCCACTGCTCGAGATGACGCATACGCTGGATCCCCCGGTGAAAGTAAACCGCATCCAGCGATTCAAGGTGACTTCGCCTCAGGCGATCCCGCACCTTCTGCCAGTCATCAGCTGCTCTGACATATTTTTGCTCTGTGAGCTTTTCATACAACGCATCCGCGATCAGCTGGTGTCCCTCGATATCCGGATGAACATGATCCAGGAGCATTTCGGCTCCGGGTATCCGGTCAGGGGTCTTTTCTTCAAACAGCTCGCGGGCATCCACAAAAAAAACGTCGTATTCTTCAGATAATCCAGTCAGGACATCGTGCATGGGCTCGAGAATTCGAAGGGGACAGTTATCGAGCTCCTTGGCCAGGATAAATCGTTTTTTCGCATCTGGATAACGTCCCAGCCGCTCATACGCCTTTCCCATGCTGAAAAAAAGTCCCGCGTGTCCGGGATTCAACGGGGCCGCCTTTTCGAGGAGGGCAAGCTTTTCCACCCCACGGTCCCAATCCATGGCGCCCGCCTCTTCCAACAGGGAAATCGCCCTCGATTTTTCCCCTGGGGTCATTGACTTTCGGAACTCTGATTTGAACGGGGGACAGTCTTTTAAATTTGAAACCGGATTCACCAGAATGAGCGGGACTCCGGATTCCTTCGCAAGGAGAATCATTTGTTTTACGTTGTATTCGAAATGCCTTATGATGTTTCTTTTCAGCTCCGGATCGTGCTCGTAACTTTCCAGACCCTTTTTGTAATCCAGCCGGGCGTCCACTTCAGCGGGAAGAATAAAGGCATCGTTTTCATGTGATGCATCCTCCCCCCGGATCGATAGCAATTTCCTGATTAAAACCGTGATGCGAAGTTTCATGAGAATCCGGACAAGGGGAGAGGCGTCCCTGATGTGACCGTAAGACCGCTCCTCCAGGAACTCATTATGCCCGGTGTAAAGAATCACGAGATCGGGATCGTATTCGATCACCTCTCTCATGATGAGGGTTAATCGATAGGAGGCATACGAAACGCCCCCGCAGTTTATGACTTCGAATATTTTTCCCGGCCCGGACGCCTCCAGGTTTATCTTCAGCCAGACGGGAAAAGCGGTTTCAACGGAATACGGCCTCCCCTGAACCGTGGACCCTCCCAGTACGAAAATGCGGAACGCGTTTTGTGATTTTCTAACGGGAAATCTCTGCTTCCGGAAAAAACCGATACGGTTTTCAGCCGTTTGGTAATACTTTCCGGAATCGTCTTTGACGAATAACACGGGATCGTCTTCGAACGAGATATAAGGATCCTGGTTATCGGGGGAAGGGCTTACTCCTGCAATGCGGAGTGCCAGTTCCAGAATAAAAAGAAGCATCAGCCCCGAAAGGATCGCCAGGATGCGAAAGGAAAAGATGCGGCGACTTCCGACCGGGTTATTTCCGCGTTTCAAAAACATCATCCGTCTTTTATCATACCGTCATATTCCTCAATACCTTGAGAATATTTCCCGGCTCCTGTTTCCGTGTCAATGAGAGTTCAATGATCCGGGGGGGAATGGAAACTGTTAAACCTTCTTCGGAGGCTGCTTAACTGACTTAACTGAGGCGTCTGACCCGAATGGCGCTGAATTAAGGAATATTTCAGATTCGTCCGATCCGTCCGATCTGCCCCCGCAAGATCTTTCAAAATAGACACTTTCGGAAAGGGACTGACCCCAATCGGGGGATAAACGGTGGGTCAGCCATCTGAAGTAAGATACCTTTGATTTACGAACAAAGATCAACGATGTACGATTTTCGAAGTATTTGTAATTATTCATTCGCACATCACAAATCGTTGTTCCTTGTTCTTAAATCAATCTCTTGCATCTGGGGGCTAGACCCGAATGGCACTGACTTAAGGCTCAAAATGACCAATTTCCACACGCTTTATCTTCGTGCTCGTGCTTGCCTGCAAAGTCGAAGTCACTCTGAGGCGCGACGAAGACTGATGCTCGAAATCGAAATCGATCATATTCTCAAAATGCAGGAAGGATCTTGAATCAAGGAGAGAAGCACGTGAACTCGACTTTTTATCGGAAACGTCGAGTGCGATTTCGATTTCGAGTGAGAGAAAGGAGCTATATCTCCTATGAGAACATGATTCTATTTCCTTAAGTTAGTGCCATTCGGGTCAGCCTCTCCATTTAGCTCCATTTAGCTTGGCGCTCAATCGGAAGATAAGTCACATCAAATATCATGGCCAGATCCAAACGCATCGATCTGCCTTTTTCGATGTTTCACGTCTTTTCCCGGAGTGTATCCAGGGAAAAGGCTTACATGGATATCCATGATTAGAAAAGATTCCGCATTGCGAAATCTGTTAAAACTCCTCGCCCAAAACATAGAGCTAAGTGGAGATAAATGGAGAGGCTGACCCCAGTATCCCCAGTATGACCCTGACCTCACCATCAAATAAGCTTCGATTCCTTTATTTTCCCTAATCCCCAAGGGCCTTTTTCAGGGCGGGCCATCTGGATTCTTTCTCGATATGGGAGGCGTGGAAGAGAATGACTCCCGAAGAGGGCGGGATGAGCGAATGTCGCACTGCATCGATGAATTCTTCCTCCTTCATTTCCGAAGGAACACTGCAAGCCTGGATGATGGGCATGACTTCTTTTTGAGTATGACCCTTGAAATATGAACTGGTTCTCGCGATCCAGGGCACGTCTCTATAGCACATCTTGTGGTAGGCCATCGGTGAAAAGATATCCACGCCGGATCGAGCAAGGAGCGAAAAATCCTGCCCCACCACGTCTTTTATCGCCCCTCCGAATTCGTCGTTCCTCCAGGGAAGGCCGAAGAGTCCGACCATGGCGGCAGGGTTTTCCCTTTTTACTAATTTTGAAACCTGTTTCACAAAACCGGCGATCCTTTCGCACTTCCATTCGCTCCATTTTTCACCGTGGTTTTTCAGGATGTAATCCGCGGTTTGCTTTTTGTCCTTTTTCACTTCCTCAGGAATCTTGATCCCGGTTTCTTTTTCGAAAAGCCGGGTGCAGGTGTCGCAGAAGCATGACTGGTAAAGTTTCGGCTTTTCCATTTCCCAATGGCAGGGATACCGGATGAAGTCCATCCACACTCCATCCAGCTGGTGCGTTTTTACCAGGGAGGCGGCCTTCTCTAAGAGGTCCTGACGGAGCCATTTCTGGTTCGGGCAAACGCCCGAGTACCATTCCTCTTTTTCGATGGGTTTTGCATCGGCGTTGATGGGGCGGCTTTCGGGATGACTGTGCCAGTGTCGCCCTCCCACAAAGCAGACCAGGTCGGTGAACACGCGGATCTTTTTCTTCCTGCAGGCGGCGAGGAATTCGGGATTTTCGTACCCTCCGAACACGGCGTTGATCCCGTGATCCTCGAGAAAATCCGCCACCTGGTCGGGAGAAGCATCCTTCCGTAGTTTCAAAAGCCCGTCAACGGCATAAACGGCGATCATGGGTTTTGTTTTTTGATCATTCATTTCGTCGCCTTCCGAGGCATGAAGGGTAAGGCACAAACCGGCAAGGCAAAAAATCATTCCACATGTAATACAGATCTTCATAATCCGCTTTCCTGATTGGGGCAACGGCAAATCCGCTATTTCAATTTTTCCATGTAAATGATGATATCAGCGGCATCTACCCGTTCGTCGCTGTTCAGGTCCACCATGTTCCTGATAACGGGCTGGAGGGTCTTTCTTCCCAGGATATGGTTGATCAGCTGGTTGAAAAGATCGTCCGGGGAAAAGATGAACAGGGTGGCATCCAGGGGATTCAGGGGCATGCCGTCGAGGGCCCCGACCGCCTGGATCTTCATGGCCTCGGTTGCGATCTGGCTCGGGATCCAGCTTTCCTGGATGTTTTTCTTTTCCCCGGCTCCCATGGAAACCGGGGAGCTGTAAACCGTATCCTGCCAGATGCCTTCGCTGTTCATCACGGAAAAGGCCAGTGTCAGTGTTTTGCCTTTATCCGACAGGTTTTCGATATCCACGGATAACAGGGACTTCTCCTCGATAGGGTTCCACACGGCCACGAGATTGGTCATTTGAGCCGCCACCACGGAAAAGTTCGTTTCCGCGGTTACGGATCTGTCCATGGCGTCCTTAAGGGTCAAAACGGCGCTGTATTGACCGATGTCGGGAACGCCGGCCATGGAGGTCTGGAAATCGTAGATAACGCCGGGGGAGAGGGGGACATTCAGTGTCGCGGTGCTGATCCCGTCTCCGGACGAAACGTCCGTTACGGCCAGTGTTCCGGAGAGTGGCAGCTCCGCATCCCCCATGTTGAAGATTCTTGCCGAAAACGATGGAGACTGTCCCGCGGCGACCACGGCGTCATCCGCGGTAAAATCCAGAATCCCGAAGGGAACAGGCGCCTCGTATGTGATCGTCACTTCGAAATCGGGGTGAAGCACGGTTTCGTCAGTAGTGGGATTGTGCCTGACGGGAAAAACGCTGAACAGGTGATGGTTATGCTCCCCCTCGTGGGAGTATGCGATCTCTGGTGGATAGAAGTAATCGATAGCCGTATCGGTCGTGTAGCTGATTCCGGATTCGGTCCAGGCGCCGACTTTCACTGTCGGGATATTGAACTGTCCCAGGGTGTCTGTTGTAATGCCCGTAACAGTCAGGTCGAGGATCTTTCCATCTCCGGGAAGGGCGATGCTGTGTCTGGTAACCGCAGGGAGTACGGGAGCGTCCGGAATGAGCTGCTGCCCGCCGTCGGGAATGTCGATGATCTTGAATCCCTCGAAATCCTCCGCCTTCCACGAGGAAGTCTCGACCGTGAACGACTGCTGGTAGATATTGGAGGAAAGTTTGACCACCCGCCTGGGAGCGAGCATCAATTTTCTTTCCCGTTTCAGGGGGGCGGGCATGGACTTTTCGAGCAGGCGTGCGGTTTCATATTGATCCGCTCCGCCGATGCCGCCGGGATAGTCCAGGTTCTGCCAGGGAACGCCGAACAGGTTGAATTCCGTGACGGTCTTGCGGTCCAGGCCCGTATTGGAACCGAGTCCGAAGGGGAAGTTGATCCTTGCCTGTTGGAGGGCATACCCGAGGGTTCTCGATTGAGATCCGGCACAGAGGAAATAGTAGAAATTGTACTGCAGGAGGCGTTCGGCCCATGTGCACCAGTGAAGACAGCCGGGGGATCCGTAGGAATATCCGGAAGCGCCGTAATAGGCCCTTGCCCCGTGATGGATCACGTTATAGACCATGGAGTGATTTACCCCGCCGTAATATCCCCCGTGGGGAACAGGCAATCCCCCGTGGCATCCCACGATCATACAGATGGGATGATCGTCATCGAAGCGGTGGTATTTGGACGGGATATCCGAGGGACCGAATCCGTCATAGGGAAGGGAGGCCCCGCTGTAGCTGTTGTGTCCCCCGATGAAGAAGATGTCCATGCCGCCGTTGGCCGCGGCCTGGAAACCGGTTGCCCAGTTGGAGGGATAAGGTGTCATGACGTCGATGGTGCGGGGGGATTCATAATCGTTGAGAACCTGCAAGCCTCTCAAGGAGAGGGAGAGCGGGACGTTCAGGAAATCGCCGATCTCGCCCGGTCGCCCGTCATCCGGCTCGAACCCCAGTTCCCAGCCTGCCACGCTGGCCATGACGGAGCGGCCGGTGCCGCCGTTGACATTGAGTCCCGCAAGGTAGAGCTGGAGCATATCGGCTGCGGAATCGCCGATGATGCGCCCCAGTTTGAGATCCACCTTGCCCTCCTGCCACAGCCCGCTCACGGATCCCATGAACCAGTCCGCGTAAAAGTTATCGGTGAAATAATAATCGTTCAAACAGGTGGTCATGGCGGGATTCCCCTTACCGTCATCGATCCACTTCTTTTCATCGCTTACCGGATCCTTGATCCGGTAGAAGGGGAACTGTTCGTCGTTTCCAACGATGAGGATATAATAGGGCTTGGGATTGTAAAAGATGAACCGGTTGATCATGAACTGGTGGTTGAGGCGGGCCCCCTCGTTGGCGATGAATTCGGAGGCATAGCTGATGCTCGAGTTGTCCCAGTTCCTCACAACGCTTTCGGTGCGGTACTGATCGATGTAATAGATCATGGCTGGCCGGTCCTTTGGAGCCGTCTTCCACCATTCGTCGCTGTGAAGGTAGAGGTTGCCCAGTAGCTCCGCGACCTGGGTATCGTCATGATCGCGGAACAGGGTGCGGCGGTTGGCGAATATCACGGTATTGCATCCCTTGAGGATACGGATCAATCGGGGGAATTTGAACCAGTAAAGTTCCTCGCCGCCCGTTGCAAAGGCCTTTCCGGTGACTCCCACCAGATCCTTGTCCGCCAGGGAGGAGGGGATGCGGAAGCGGAAGACCAGCTGCCGGTCCATGCCCTTTTGAACACCCGTCAACGTGGCGGAATAAATGCCACCCCCGTTGTCGGTGTATGAGATTTCATTAAGATTGCCTCCAAAGCCGTCCCGCACGTACACATGTTCCGGGGAATCCAGTTTGTCCCCCTGAACCATCACCTGAACGCTGGCGGTATCCTCCTTGAAGAATTTTGGTTCCACGGCACAGCATACATCCACGATGGTTTTGCCGAAGGAGCCGATATCCGGAGAGGTGACCTTGTTGACTGCGGGAAAATGATACGACGGACTGATCATCCAGGCGTCGTCGATCCACAGGTGGAGTTTCACCTTTACCAGCTTGGCGGCAATTTTTGCCTCGGAAATTCCCAGGGTCTGAGAGCCGGATTTCAATTCCGCGAGGATCCTGTGATCCCCGGAGGTTCCAAGCGGCAGCTTGAAAGATCCCACCAGGCGGCCGTCCGGGAGCACGGGGGCCTTGGAAAGCAGGTTGCCGGCGGATATGGAGTCCAGGTAAAGGAATCCCTGGGTCGGGTTGTCCGGAGGGCCGGGGGGGAGGTTCTGGAACACGATGGGGGCGTTCTCGTCGGGGGGGATTTCATTCGTATCACCCGTGGTCGCCCCCCCCATCATGACCTTCAGCTGGTAGGACTCGTTGTAGGAAAAATATTGCCCTCCCCTGACCACGACGATCAGCTCCCGCGGGGACTGGGTTGTGATGGCGATCGATTCCGGCATGGTTCCCTTGTTCTCGGAACTGGCCAGCAGACGCAGTCCATCATAGAGGTAGAGGTTATAATCCCGGGGGAGCTGGTATAATCTGAAAAACCACGTTCCGTTTTCGGTAAGCTTGACGCCGTAGTAATCCTCGTCCCCGGCGGGGCAGATATAGGCCCGGATGGCCTGTCCCGTGGGGATGGAGGCCAGCTTGTCGGGGCCGTTGGGTTCCCATGGATCGTCCGCGCACGTTTGCATGATATTCACGTATGCCGTGACCGGATCGTGAACCACGCGATCCTGCCGTTCGTCGATCCCGTTAACGTTCACGGTGTTCATGGCTGGGGCGACGGCCGAGATCCCCACCGCCTCAAAGGTCATGGAGAGAGTGAAAACGTCCCCCGGCCCGAGATCGCCGAGGGTTTCCGTAAGGTCGTTCCACATCAGTTCTCCGATATCCGTATTCTTCGCATCCGGTTCGATCGACACGGATACCAGTTCCAGGTAAGCGGGGTTATAGAGATCGGTCATGGAGAGGGAAATCACACTGAGTCGCCCGAGGTTGGCAATGGTAACCTGGAAATTGACCAGGTCTCCGAGCTGCGCGTTTCCATCCCCGGGCGTGATCAGGGTTTTCTGAACCCGGATCGTTGTGGCCGCCAGGATCTGTGCATTCAAACCCAGGGCGATGAACGCTGCGAGTAAGGAAAGAAGGATATACTTTTTCATTATTGATTCAATCTCCTTTCATGGATACTGAAATCAGTCTAAAAAGATTTACCGGGAAAGTGCAAGAAAAATAAGGGGACGAAGAGGGGAATGCAGAAAAAAAATAAAGAGTGTGTCGTTAAAATAAATTTAAAAAAAAAGGTTGACACAACAAAATTGAAAGTATAATTCGCATTTTAGAACTTTACCCAAATTGATTTGTGAACTTCCTGGGGGGGGGAGGTCACACAATACATACCTGATATATCCACCTGAATCCTCACAAACAGAACCCTTCCCCCCACTACAGAACTCAAATCATAAGGAGCGGTGGAATGAGACGCTTATTTCTTTTCCTCGCGTTTTGTCTGATTGGCTCTCCCGCCTTGAGCCAGGCTGCGGAAATCCAGGAGATCAAACTCGATCTCGGGTGGAACCTGGTTTGCATCCAGCTGATCCCGGAACCTTCGGATCCCTCCGTTGTGTTCGGCAGTCTGGGGAACGATTTTATCGCCGCATGGACATTCGATAAACAGAAAGGCAAATGGTACGTGTATTACAATCCGGGCGGGCCGGATGCGGAAAAGAACTTCCTCGATCCCATGCCTCCCGTACAGCCCGGAAAGGCCTACTGGGTTTACATGAAAAGCGCGGCGAACTTTAACGTCGCCGGATCTGTCCCCCTGACGGGAGTCACGGTTTACCTTGATCCGGGGTGGAACATGGTGGGTTTTCCATCCGGAGGCCGGACCTTTCTGGAAGATATCAGCCTGATGTCGATCCTCGAATCGAGCGGCGCCGAATATGACGTTATCCTGAAATGGGAGGCGGATCAGTACAGGAAATTCACCTCCGATGAAACCGACCAGGACGATTTCGTCCTCTACGAACCCGATAGAGGCTATTGGGTCAATATCACGGGTGCGGCCGTTTCCCTGAAACCCTCCATGGTCTCTTCCATAAGGGCGGACGTGGATGTGGAACCCCAGGGCAATTTCCCATCCTACGAGGATTTCCAGGTCAGCCGGGCCGGACAGGGTCCCGGCGCTCGATACCGGACGGATTTGAATGCCGGGCTTTCGGATCCTTTGGGACCGGACACCCAAACCCATATCTCCTTTTTCGAGGGGGAGGATGTTCAGACCATTTCCATCACCAACAGCGGCGGGGGAATCATGCTCTGGGATCTCGAGTGGAAACCAACGGACAATCCCGGGGACGACTGGTTGACTTTCAGCTCCATGCAGGGAGTGACCACGATCGAAACCGATATCGTATCTGTGTTCCTGGATCGAAAGAACCTGTTCAAAGGGGTGTACCGGGGCGAGATCACGATTCACTCGAACGATAAGGACCGGGTGATCCAGGTGGTCGCGGAAATCCCGAGCCTCGCGGGGGAGTGGCGGGGGCATGCCGAAATCGAAACAGTGAATGGACGCCACAATCCCGTACCCCGGATCGACCTCCACCTGGATATGTACGAGGACGAAAAGGCGCCTTCCTTTCTTCGAGGAACGCTGGACAGCACCAACGCCCTGCTCTGGCCCGTGGATGTTCCCCTGACCGGTCACGTCCTTTCCACGAAAGGCAATTCATTCCTTCTGAGCGGTTCGTATATCCTGCCTCCCGGGGATCAGAATCGCCATTTTTTCACCGAGTTCCCCGGCACGGAGGATGTGGACTGGTCGAGCGACGGCTCCTTCGACGCCGTCAACCCCTTCCCGTTTCCCATTCAACGCTCCCTGACCCTCACCGGTTCCCTGGTTTCCGGTACCACCCGGGAGGGTTACGTTTTGGAAGGCGGCTACACAGAAACCGTGGCGGGCATGCTCCGGGAGCCGATCGAGCTGAAAGGGGCATTCACCCTGAGCCTGGAAAGCCCCGATCCCTTTACGAACCGAAAGGCGACGCCAAACAGCGAATCTGCAGACGGCGCCATGCCGGTTGTGATCCGCTCCGAGTCGCCCAATAAATCCCTGGCCGTCTCACCCGTCGAGCAGACATTGCATATCATAACCGATATGATTCTTCAGGATATTTCCGTGGAGCTGGATATCACCCACCCCGCTCCGAAAGATATCTCGATTTCATTGATTGCCCCTGACAGTACGATTGTCAGGCTCCATGATCAGGCCCCGATCGCCTCCCTCCAGAACATGTCCTTTCCGGAAGGACGGGCCCCGCGGGATTCCTTCTCGACCCTTTTCGGCAAGAATACCGTGGGATACTGGAAACTCAAAGTGGAGAACCATGGGACGGATAACGGAACGTTGAACCGCTGGAAACTCCGCCTCCAGGGGCAACCGGTGTTCACCATTTATGGAAAGGTGATCGATGCGGACAGCGGTACGGGACTGGAAGCCGAGGTGCTGCTCAACGGCCTGCCCTATGCCATGAATACAAAGGCCTCGAGCGACGGCACGTTCTCCTTTTCCAATGTTCCCGCATCGCCCTTTAACCTCACAGCATCCTATCTGGGTTACGAACCCGAAAACCCGGCCATGCCCGGTATCACGAACGGCCGTTTTGCATTCGCAAACTGTATTGACACGGATCCGGATGAGGCGGCTCTTGCCGCCGCTTTCCGCCCCCTGCCGGGTGTTCCGAATCCTGCCTCGAGCATGCCCGGATATCCTGGTACCCTGGGAACCGTGGCCGATCCCTGGCTTATCGAGCTCAAACAGAGAACCGATATCGGGGAGATGAAAATCATCGCCTTCCCCTCGAAGGGTCCGGCCCCGCACCTGGCCTGGTTCACCCTTCTCGATCCCAGGGATCAGATCGCCCCCGGAACCGAAATCTCCTGGGATTTCGGGGATGGTCAGAACGCATCCGATCCGGATTTGTTTACCACGAGCCATACTTACAATAAATCCGGCAGCTTCACCGTTGGATCGACCGCCGGCACTCATCACGTCGAGGCGGCAATTCTGGTGATGCCCTCTCCCAATAACACGGATTACACGTTTAATTTCTTCCAGGTTTTCTTTACCGGGGGCGGCGCCATCCCGAAGCCATTGACGATCGGTTCGGAGCCCCTTTTGATGACGCAACACGCCGACTGCGCGAATTTCGACGTCGATCGCGCGCCCTTTACCTCTCCCACGGACAGGGACTTTGACAACGACGGATTGAGCGGCACGGGAGACGACGATTTCGAGATTTTCAAAGGGGAAGATACGGATTACTTTCATTCCTCGGATCCCTGTACGGCTCCCAACGGCCGTTATGATTCCTATCCCCAATCCAGCGCATCTGGTGTTTGCAGGGAGCCCCGCTATCGAATGACGTGCAACATGCCGCCGCAAATCCTGCCGGCATCGTACGATTGTATCAGGGCGGCGCCGGACGACCCCGGGGTTACCGCACCGGATCCGCCTCCGGGACCGGATAGCGACGGCATTGCCAAGTCGAGGGAGCTCTACCTGGTCACCGGTCCCCTGGCCGCATTCTGGAATACGGGAGGGCGTTAATCATGAAAAAAACCTCTTTCCTGTCACTCTTTTTGATCGTTATGACATGTCTTATCTGGATCTCCCCGGTGCCGCTCTGGGGGACGAGCTCGATGGATCCCCAGCTCATCGATGCGGAAAACCGGGTTCGATCCGGGCGGGTGTATCAATTGAATTTCCCGAAATCGAGAACCCGCAAACGAATGCGCGAGATTTACCTGGGCGTTGACAGCGACGGCAATAACGATCCCGCGGAAGAGTGCAAGTTCGATATCCTCGAACAGGGGGGGAACCTGGCCGTCGATTTCCGCACCACAGAGGAAAGCGTACTCAAGGCTTCCCTCGAGGAACTCGAAAAGGCCCAACGGATTGCCTGGGAGGCCCTCGAGTCGATCCTCCAGGGCCAGCTCCTGACGGGTAACGGCAATTTCCTGAAGGCCCTTCGGGTCGCGTTTCCGGGCGCCGGGGGAGGTGAAAAACCTGGCGGCGACGATACCATACCTGTCGGCTGTCCCGGACCCTCGAGCGGGGGAGAGTACCTGGGTTCCAATACCATTGATCTCTTTTACGCGCGCCTGCACTTTTTCCAGGGCATGACCGCGGCCGTAAATTACATGAACCGGAACGTGGATCTGAATCCTTACGACGACCAGGGAATCCTCCGGGCCACGGACTTTCTGAACACCCCCGCGTTTCCACAGTACACCGTTTTCCTCGATCCGGCGTTTGCAGACGATAAAAATACGAGCGGCGTCGTGGATATTCAAACCGCGGGATACCTCCTGGGAAATCTGATCGATCGTTACGGGAAATCCGTGGTTGCGATCGGGGACCGCCTCTGGCGGGCGGCTTATTTCGATAAGAATCGCGCCCCCGGGGGCAGCCGCGCAGATGAGCGTCCGGAAATGCTCGAGGCCGCCATGGCGGAAATGCAGCGCGGAATTCACAGCCAGTACATGGCTGTTTTGCCCCTTGCCGCCACATTGAACGACGGATACCAGGGCGGTTATAACGAGTATCAGTTATGCCGTCTTGACCAGGTTCGGGTGTCCGCAGCCTCGAGCGCCGGATTCATCGATCGGATCCGCAGGGGGGAAATCCCGAAGCTGGGTTCCCTCGATCTTCACTCGTCCACGGACAATATCAACAACCAGATATCCCTCGTAAACAGCCTTTACAAGACAGCCGATCAAGCCTATGTAAAGGCACAGGATGCCATCTGGAAGGTTAAGGAAAGCGAAGCAGCCGCGATCGTGGATGCCCAGAATCTGAGGTTCGAGTTCACCGATACCATCACGGCAGCGACGGGCCTTTCGCCCGGTACGGAAACAAAGGATCCCTATTACGGATTGACCACGGAAGCGGGACGAAAGGTTTATCGGGAGGATCTGAATGCCCGGATCGAAACCGCACTGGATCCCAATACCCCCCTCGACGATCCGATTTTTACCACCTCCGGGGAGCTGGGAAAGGGAGTCCTTCAGATGCGGAGGGCTTTCGCGGATATTGAAAGCGCGAAAAACCGCATCGACACGATTCCCCAGCAGATCAGGATCGAGGAATTGCGGGTCGGGGCCATAAACGGAGTCATTATGGGTACGGAGGACAAGATCTCGGCATGTCGCCTGGGCCAGGGTATCGCCGAGTCCGTGAGCGTCACGGCGTATGCAGAAGCCAGTTGCTCATGGTCCTCGTGTCCCGAGGTCAAGGCGGGAGTGGCGGTTACGATGAATCCCGGCGCGATTGCGAGCGCCTTTTTTCAAAACGAGGCCGGCAGGTTTAAGGCCATATCAGAAGTGAAAATTAACAATATTGAAGCCGATGCGACCATTCGAAACCTGCTCCTCCAGCAGAGTCAGTACATCATAGATATGAAATCCGCGGCCGCCCAGGGGCAGCTGGCCATCGCCGACCTGAATTCCACGCTTTCCCGCATCGACCGCCTGGTCGAGAATCATATCTATTACCAGGAATCCAACCAGGGGAAATGGTACTACGATCCGGCCCTGATATTCGAGCAGGAAAGGGAAGAAATTCAATACGAGAACGCCCGGAAGGAGTATGTGCGCGAATTGTACAAGCTGTCCCAGCTCCTGGCCGCCCGGTGGAGCGAACCCTTCGAGAATCCCTATTTGAACAAGGAAGGCGGGGCAGTGACCCTGGGGAGCGGCATTTACGACGATTTCACCCAGGCCGAAAGCGTATTCAATGTCTATTCCGTGGACCAGGCGGAAAATTATTACATGGCCCTGCAGTCGTGGGACAATACCCTTCGCGCCGAGCGCCTGGGAGGTCAATCGGATATCACCGACGTCATTTCCCTTCGACAGGATGTTTTAGGTTTGACCGACGTGGTGTGGGATCCGGGGACCAGCCGGTTCATACTGGATCCCGCCCTCGAGGAGGATAACGTGAGGCGGTTTCGCGCCCTGCTTCTCAGCTATGCCCGGAAAAAACCCTCCCCCTTCTGGCTCAGGCTCGAGTTTCCCCTGACCTATAACCAGATCTCAAAGTCCGCCACCGGGCCCACACAGTGGCCGGTTGTCAATGCCGCCAGATCGGACTGGAACATCCGGATGAAGGAGATGTCGGCGGATATCCTGGGCGATAATGTGGCCCCGGGCTCGTCAACGGACCGGTTCCGCATCGATCTGTATCAATACGGCAAGATTGAAATCCCCAGATATCATCCGAGACAAACCAGCGTGTATCCCAACTTTTTGACCTACAACCTGCCGCTATATTATCCCGATCCCGAGGAACAATCCATCTCGCCCTTTCAATATACCCTGCAGGCTGGAATCAACGGTCAGTCCGGAGATCCGATCGCCGTCGCCAACCGGGAGCCCACGCCATTCTGCAGCAAGTATGTCCTTCTGATTTTTCGATCCGCGGGCGAGCTGAATATTCAAAATATGGAAGATATCGTTTTCAATATAAAGTGGAGGAGCGGGATACCGCCGGTTTTCAACTGGTTGTAATAATATATGGCCTTTAAATGGGAGGTTAATGTCATGAAAAGGATGATGGGGATTATCGGTATTGTGTGTGTTTTTGTTATTGTCTCTCTAAAAGTCCCGGCCCAATCCGCACGGTTGCTCCCCTTCCAGGGCCGGTTGACCGATTCCGCCGGGAATCCTGTCGCTGACGGTCCATACAAAATTCAATTCAAGATCTTCGACGCACCCACGGGCGGGGATGCCAAGTGGGACGGCGAAATCCACACGGCCACGGTGAACGGCGGCCTTGTGAACGTGATACTGGGAACCAAGGCGCCATTCGGCGATTCGTTTACGTTCAGTCAAATCCTCTACCTGGATATTACCGTGGATGTGAACGGGGATAAAGTAATCAACGAATCCGATCCCCCGATGCTCCCGAGGCAGCGGATCGTGCCGGTCATTTATTCCCAGGAAGCGGGACGGCTCGAGGGCAATCGCTGGCAGGAGTTCTTCCTCCATCCGGATGGCAAGGATCCGGCTCGAGATCCGTCAAAGTCGCGTTCCAAGGATGCGGCAAAACTGAAAGACCTGGAATGGACCGACTTTTTTACTTCTGAAGATCCCGCCAATGCCAAATCAAAGGATGCCGACAAGCTTGATGGGATCGACTCGGCGGCAATCTTCGTGGATCCGGCCAATGTGACCAGTCCAAAAGTCAAAATCGCTGCTCTAGCCGATTCAGCGAACAATGTCAACGTGTCCAGCCTGGTTGGCCAAATACCGACGGAAAGCATTGCTGACGATGCCATTACAAGCCCTAAAATTGCTGATCATGCGGTTACTTCGAGTAAGCTGGAAGAAGCCAAATACAAGATAGCGACTTTTAAAGGTAGTAAGACAATAAAACCTGAGGATGGAAGACAAGACGTCCCCGGGCTGGAAGTGACTTTCACCTCTCACGGTCGACCCGTGTTGATACAGCTTTCAGCAAATTATCTCGGAGAAACTTATCAACATGATAACCAGGTTTGGGTATATAGTGGAGGTTACATATATATCATGCGCGATGGTAATGATATTACCTCCTGGGCGGGAGGACCGGCTGGACAAATAAATGGCGTTTTTTACCCTGTTAATACTACTTACATTGACTTCCCTCCGGCAGGGGAACATACATACAAAGTGCAAATTCATACTCATGGAGGGGAAATGATACTTGGTCTGGGAACCGAGGACGTTGAGTATAAATTAACCGTGATAGAATTATAAAGGGAATTAATCCAGAAGAAAGGCGGACCAGAATGGATTGTCAAATACAAAGTACACTGAGAAAAGTTTCAGGGATTTGCCTTTGTCTGACTTTTATTATTTTAACCACGGCAGGCCCGGCCCAATCCAAGCGGCTGCTTCCTTTCCAGGGCCGGTTGACCGATTCTGCCGGGAATCCTGTCGCTGACGGTCCATACAAGATTCAATTCAAGATCTTCGACGCACCCTCGGGGGGCTCGACCATGTGGGACGGAGAAATCCACACGGCCACGGTCAACGGCGGGCTGGTGAACGTGATACTGGGAGCCAAGGCGCCGTTCGGCGATTCGTTTACGTTCAGTCAAATCCTCTACCTGGATATTACCGTGGATGTGAACGGGGACAAGGTCATCAACGAATCCGATCCCCCGATGCTTCCGAGGCAGCGGATCGTGCCGGTCATTTTTGCCCAGGATTCGGGACGGCTCGAGGGCAACCGCTGGCAGGAGTTCTTCCTCCATCCCGAGGGCAGGGATCCGGCTCGAGATCCA
>Ga0272442_10000879_pt1 | contig 46935 bp, 50 predicted proteins | sample SSMForm2O_FD_200262 | JGI IMG/M metagenome (GOLD analysis project Ga0272442, IMG submission 200262) | Marine sediment archaeal communities from Little Sippewissett salt marsh, Falmouth, MA, United States - SSM-Form-2O | ecosystem: Environmental > Aquatic > Marine > Wetlands > Sediment ...
AGCCGGCACTTCGGACGGAGCGGCTACGGTATCCGGAGCAATCGATCGCACTCGCGGTCTTCATGGTGATAGCGCTGGCACATCGCTGGTCACCGGATCGATCAATCTTTCGCTTGCACTCTCCGGTCAATCCTTTGGGCAGACCGCGGTCACAGGGCTACTCGGAAAGCAGGTCGATCTTTCTGGAGTGAGTTACGGGCAAGCCACGGTCAGCGGCACACTAGAGTCCGCTGTCTTCTGGGTTCCCGTGGCTTGGTTCGAAGGTGAGATAGCTCAGCCGACCAGACTCGAAGGTGAGGTCATTGGAGACGTGGTCCTTACCGGATCGGTCGTGGATACTTGCGATGTGATCAACGCATGCAAGCTCAGTCGGTAGCAAACGGATCGATCACTTTGATCAAGCGCGCCGGCGCATAGTAGACTTCGCCAAGCGGCCCGTTCAAGATCGGGAAGATTCGGATCGACTCGTTTGCGATTGGTACGTCTGAAGCTTGCAGCAAATGCTGTAGCCGGAGGAAGGTAGCGCTCTGGCTTCCACCGTCGATCGCAGCGGTCCAGGTTTCGCGCTCGCCACTCTGCCGGCGGATTTCGAATTGAGCAGAGACGATCAAGCTCAGATCGATTAGCGGATCTTCGCTGGTCACGTCGTAGCGGACTGCGTAGGGAGAAACAGCCCCGGCGGGTATTTCAGCGTCTACGGTTGCGAATTCGCTAGAGGTACAGGTCACGGCAAGAGGATAGCGCGAGCCGGCCGGAAGCGATAGGGTTAGCGAGTGGCCGCCGCGGTAGATCCGGGAAAAGCCCCGCTAGGAGTAGTGAAACGGACCGAGGAAGAGTTCCGAGATTGGGTCGCTACTGAAGCGGGTTTCATGAGCGGGTTTGGTAGCTGGAATGATTCGCAAATCAAGTTCGAAAACTACCAGCTCGCGTTCCTGAATAGCCACGCTAGTTTTCGCTGTAGTGAGAAGAGCCGTCAGACCGGCTACTCGTGGATCTTCGCGGTGGAAGCGTTCGCGCGCTCGCATTTGCGCGATACGCACACCGCGGTTTTCGTTTCGTACAACTTAGCCGATGCGAAAGAGAAGATCGCTTATGCGCGCCAGCTTCACGAAGAGCTACCGTTAGAGTATCAGCGTCGGCTGGTCGTGGACTCGAAACTCGAGCTAGGCTTTCGATCAAACAGTGGCCACGGTCGAGTTAGCCGGATCATATCCAACCCTTCGAAGGCTCCACGCGGCAAGCACGGAGACATCTATTTGGACGAGCTGGCGCACTGTGGAAACGATAAAGAGATCTACAAAGGCTCGACCGCGCTGATCCTTCGCTCGCATGGACAGCTGACGATCTGCTCTTCGCCGCTCGGTCGCCGCGGTGTGTTTTGGGAGATCGCACGCGAAGAGCTCCGTCCCTATCGCTACTATAAGAGGCAGTGTGTACCGTGGTGGCTCTGCTCTGAGTTTTGCAATGACGTGCAGACCGCTTCACGTGAAGCGCCGGCTTTGGAAACAGCCGAGCGAGTAGCGCGTTTCGGAAAGCAAGGGATCGTCGAGCAATTCGATTCAATGATCCTCGAAGACTTTCAGCAGGAATACGAAGTTTTCTACAGCGATGAAACGCTGACCTTCTTTCCCTATGAGCTGATCCTTTCGTGTTGCACTCTGGAAGACGAAGATCTGGTCGATGATTACGCCGGTCTTGCTAAAGCCAAAGGCAGGTTGCTCGCCGGCTATGACGTGGGACGCCACAAGGATCGGGGAGAGCTCGCGGTCTTCGAGCAATTCGCAGACGGCCGCATGCGTTGCAGGATGCTAAAGACCTTCGACAAGGTTCCTTTTCACGTGCAGAAGGCAGAGCTGATCGCGCTGCTAACCATCGCACCGATCCGAAGGCTTTCGATCGATAGCACGGGTCTCGGAATGAATCTCGGGGAGGATCTCTCCCTTGATTATCCTTCAATCGTGATCCCGGAGAGCTTTGGCAACCTGAATAAAGAGGTCTGGGCAAACGATTTCAAGATCCACCTTCAGCAAAAGCTTTTGGACCTGCCTCGCATGCGCGAGCTGATAGGTCAGATCCACTCGATTCGGAGGCAGATAACCGGAGCCGGACGGGTCACTTTCGAAGTGGATCGGAACGCGGAAGGTCACGCGGACAAATTCTGGGCTTGCGCTCTAGCTACTAAGAAAGAGCGCGGAGCGGTCAAAGAATTGCCAGGGCTTGGCGTTCGGGTGCTTGGATAGTGTAGGATCGGGCGAGCGAGGTAGCGGAATGGCCAAACAAACAGTAACGGCGGATCGCAAACGGTGGGAGGTTTTGGTTTTCGAGCGGAAGCGCTCCCCGGATCTCGGATCTCCACTCGTGAAGCTGGCCAAGCGCCGGGGCTTGGTGCCGCAAGATACCGTCCCCAAAAAGCTGGAGCCGTTTTTGGTCTACGCGCGAAAGCGCGATCAAGCTCTGAAGGCAGCGCGAGAAGAGCTCGCGAAACGCAAGCGTACAGTGAGTGCGCTTTCATTCAGTGCCGAAGTGTCCAACCGGCTGATCGCGTATGTGTTTGAAAAGGAGTCCAAGCAATGAGAGGCGAAACCTATTCGATCGCGCTCACGGTGGCAGGCGGAGTCGGAGCGGCGCAGAACGTCGAAGACCTGACCGATATGTGGCTACAGCTCGCCACTGTTTCCGGATCACCAACCGGAACCATTCAGATCGAAGGATCGATCGATGGTGAGCATTTTTTCAACGTGGGGACCGCGCTGACCGCGTCTGGCACTTTGGAAGTATCACCTAAAAAGCTGAAGCGGCTACGCGCAAACGTGACCGGAGCGATCAGCGGCGGGGTTTGGGCGCTCACGCTAGGAGCATTCAACGCACGGTCCGCCGAATAGCGCGGGCTCGAGAGCTCGGGAGACGAACGCTATGGCTGAAGAGAGCGGAGCCAAAGGCTCTGAAGATCTGTTGCCGTCGGTCAAGGCTCGCCTGATCTCAGGCTCGGCTGAGATACTGAAGCAGGTCGCGTCGAATCAGGTCACCGAGGAAGACGCGCAAAGCCGGCGCTTCGTAGAGAAGGGGGCACTAGAGCCACCCTATGATCCTGAGTTGCTTTGCGTGCTCTTCGAGCACAGCTCAGCGCTTCGGCCACCCGTGGACAGCTACTCCACAAACATCGACGGGTTTGGCTACAGGCTAGAACCGATCTTCGACATCGAAAGCGAGGAAGACCGCAAGCGGATCACGGCTGCTTTGCGAGCGCGAACGCGGAAGGCGGATGACAATGCAGCGGAAGGGACTCCGGTTCCGGAAGATGATGAAATCCGAGCGAAGCTCCAAGAGCTTGCGGACGCAATGCTCGCCGAGAAGGCGAAGCTAGAGACCTTCTTTCGGAATTGTTGCACCGATCATTCGTTCGTAAAGCTTCGCCGCAAGACCCGTCAAGATCTCGAAGTAATGGGGTTTGGATATTGGGAGATCGTGCGCAACCGCGGGGGTGAAGTTTCCGAGTTGGTCTATGTGCCGGGCTACACCGTGCGGCTGCTTCCTCGCGACCGAAAGCCGGTCACGATCGAAATGAAGGTCCGGCAGGATGATCTCACTTTCACCACGATCAAGCGTAGGAAGCGCTTCCGCACTTTCGTCCAGATCGTGGAAGGCGAGACCGTGTTTTTCAAGGAGTTTGGCGACAAGCGGATCGTGAGCTCAGAAACCGGGCGGCGGTATCCCACGGTCGAAGCGCTGATCACGGAAGAGCCGGAAGCGGTCGAGGCGACTGAGCTGAAACACTTTGCGATCGATAGCCCACGATCACCGTATGGCGTACCACGCTGGATCGGAACGCTGCTGAGCGTGGTCGGATCGCGAAGCAGTGAAGAGGTCAACTATTCCTACTTCGACAATAAGAGCGTTCCTCCGCTCGCGATCTTGGTGAGTGGCGGTCGAGTTGCTGAGAGCTCGGTCCAGCGCATCCGAGACTTCGTTCAGAATGAGATCAAGGGAAAGAGCAACTTTCATAAGATCTTGATCATCGAAGCGGAGCCGGTAGCCGGCGCAGCAGTGACCGAAAGCTCTTCGCGTATGAAGATCGAGTTGCGACCGCTGACCGGTGCTCAGCATTCGGACGCGCTTTTCCAAAAGTACGACGAGAGAAACATCGACAAGGTTGGCGGAGCGTTCCGCTTGCCGCGCTTGCTGCGTGGCGATATTCGAGACTTCAATCGCTCGACCGCGATGGCGGCGCTCAACTTCGCAGAAATGCAGGTTTTCAATCCTGAGCGCGAAGACTTCGATTGGTTCGTCAATCAAGAGCTCTTCCGTGATATCGGAGTCCGCTACTGGCGCTTCGTATCGAAGGCACCGGTCACGCGCGATCCGGTTGCGCTCTCCGAAATGATCCGCAACCTGGCAAATGCCAACGTGCTGATCCCGCGCGAGGGACGCGAGCTTGCTGAAGACGTATTCAATCGCGAGTTCAAGAAGCTCGCGGATGATTGGACCAAGCAACCTATGCCAATGACCTTGGCTGGGATCACAGGCGGAGTCGAAGGCTACGCCAACGGCACGAGTCAAGGGGAAGGCAAAGAAGAGAACGCGGAAGAGAATCCAGCCGTCAAGCTCGCGCTTCAGGCGTTGCGGATCCGTGGAGCTCTGGAAAAATTGGAGGAAGACGCGTTCGTCGCTCAGCTGGGCAAAGCGCTAGGGTGGGAATCAATGCCGCGCGAGACGATCGTGGTGAGCCAAGAGAAAATGCGCGAGCTCACCGGAGCCACCGAAGATGCAGGCAGAGAAGATCAGGCTACGCAAGAAGCATAGCGGATGCGTTTTGCGCTTGGCTTCCAATGAGTACAAGCGCGTTCCAACCGATAGCTCCTATCCGGCTGTCGGCTACTACATCCGTTGCCACCATTGCGGGGTTATCACGGTCATACTTGCCAGCGAGAACGGAGCAAGCGATCCGAGCGATGTGCTTTCGGTGGACGCCTTCGAGTGTACCACTTGCCGACGTAAGCAAGTGATCCGTGACGGGGTGATCTTCGATGCATAATCGGTGCTTCGACACCAACCACGAGTGCGTTTTGCATTGGGAGCGCTACGCGGACGCAGTGGAAGCGCTCGACCATCTTCTAGCGAAACACCGGATCGAGATCGCCAAAGCGCTCGACCCGCTCAATCGTGGTGACCTGCTTAAGATCTCACGGCACACGGCGCGAGCGCTGAAGCGGGCAACCGCCGGCTTCGAAGCAATCGCGGTCCGCGATGCATTGCAAGAGCTCGACGTCGATTGGCCTAAGCTTTCATCGAAGGCCAGGCTACGCGCTACGCAAGCGGCAAACCGTCAGATCCGCAAAGTGCTTCCCATGCAAGCGATCCCGGGAGTAAAGCGCGTCCTTACGTTTGCGGTCCCACCGCTGCTCAAAGATACGAAGCAAAGCGCGATCAAACGTCACCGGCTCGAAATACCTTTTCGCTTCACGGATCAAGATGCGCGGATCGCGGAGTACGCGGTCAATAGCCAAACCAACTTCGTGACCAATGAGTACGGCAAACGGATCGATACCTTCAGCAAGCGCGTTCGTAGAGTGGTCGGAAAAGGGATCGAGCGTGGAGCCGGCGGTCATGAGATCGTTCGCGATCTTCGTGAGCAGGTTGGCAACCTTGGCAAGCTTGGGCGCGGGGACTTTTATTGGGAAGTGGTCGCGCTCGCTTTCACCAACCGAACGCGTAACGCTGCCCAGCTTGGAGCTTTCTCAGAAGCGGCTTTCGAGCTCTTCCGGTGGGAAAGCATCATGGACGAAGTTACGACCGAACAATGCCGCTTCATGGACGGAAAAGTGTTTCCGATCGGTGACACGGTTGCAAAGTACGAGCAGGCGGAGCAAGCCAATAACCCGGAGGAAGTGAAGCAGATCCAACCGTGGGTCAGCGTAGGTCGCGATCAAGAAGGCAACCGAGTCATGTTTTACCGTGGCGCGGAAGGCCAGAAGAACGTGGTCGCTCAGATTGATCGTCCCGGCTTCGGTCAGAATGATCGCGTTGGATCCTATTCGCGCGGGCTCAGTAACGATCAGCTCTTGAACGCTGGGATCTCAATGCCACCGCTTCACGGGCTTTGCAGAAGCACCGTAGTCCCGGAAGTAGGATCGCAGGGTGGAAACCAAAAACCGTTCCCACCGCCACCGCCACCGCCACCGCCACCGAAGCCGAAGCCGAAGCCGAAGCCGAAGCCGAAGCCGAAACCGAAGCCGCGAGCTCCGGCGCCAGCACCAAAGCCAGAGCCAAAGCCAGAGCCACGACCAGCGGCAGGCTACCCAACCAAGGGTGAGCACTTCGAGGATTTCTTTTCTGCCTTCGATAAAGCAACCGAGCAAGACGTTTTGCAGGCGGTCGCTGACGTTGGTTTGCTTCCGTACCTGAAGAGAAGACCATTAGCGAAGCTCGCGTTGGTCGATAAGGTGATCAGCAAGCACGACAAATTTGCCAACTCGATCAAGCACACCGCTTACGGCGTGTACCATAGCGAGTTCAGCTATATAGGCTTCAAACGAGTCGAGGAAGCCGCGGCGCTGAAGGTCAGATCGGATCACGGTTACGGCTATTGCTTCGGCAGGATGACGGCGACCAATCCGGCACAGTGGAGCACTTCTCAGATCGCAACCAAGGTACATGGTCAGCGTGCCGGGATACGGACCACCATGATCCACGAGATGGGGCATCACGTGCACATGTCTGGTCAAGCGGCAATAGCCGGATCAGAATTGCGCGCGGAGCACGATAAGGTCGACAAGATTGTCCGCAAGGCTTGGCGCAACAGAAGAAAGGCAGTCAAGGCCGGGGCAATGAAGCTTCTAACCAGATACTCAGACCATGACCGGGAAGAATATTTCGCGGAAGCGTTCGCGGCGCATGCTATGGACCCTGAAGTGCTGAAGGCTCGCGACCCATACGCTTTCGAAATGGTAGAGCAAGTTCGAAAGATTCGAGGGCTTGGTCCAGTAACACGGAGCATAGATCGACCATGAGCGACGAACCTACAGCGGCGGAGTTAGCCAAACTCGAAAAGCTTTACGCTGCTTCTGACAAGCTGACCAAGCTTACGCAAGAAGCATCCGATCTCTACGACGCCGGGAAGCTAACGGCCGAGAAGATCGAAGAGCTGCAGAGCAAAGGGGACGCGATTGCGGAGAAGATCGGTCCAGAAAATGTGCCCGATTGGGACGAGTCTTTGGCGCGGTATCGCGACGAAATTGCGCTAGCACCGAAGCGTCTGGCACTCTACTAATTCCAAGCCACTCGACGGGGACGGTCCGGCGCGATACGCTCCAAGCGTGCAGACCTTCGTGCGATCAGGCGGCGGCGCTTACCTGAAGCTGGTTGAGGAAAAACTCCACGGTCGCGTGGTTATGATCTTCGAAGATGCGATAGCCAAGAGCTTCGAAGATGATCGGTCACGTATGACCAGCAGAGAGGTCAAGCGACGCTTTGAGATCTGCTGTAAGATCTTCGAAGCGCTCCGCGCCGATTTGCAATGGGGGATCGACCGTATCGCTGATCACCTTGCGGCGTATCTTCGGTGCGAGCTGGACGGTATTGACTGGAAGCCAGATGATCGCACGCTCTGGGTTCCACAAGACGGCGGGTGAATCATGGCGACTCCAAGCTTCGATCCAAATCTTCCGGTCAAGAACATCCCATGGGGCAGCAAGACCGAGATCGAGAACGCGGTCCTTGGTGATCCTCCCAATTGGGATCGCTATCAGAAGGCGCACCTTTGGTACGATCCTGAAAAGGAAGAGACCAAAGCCGGATACAAACTTCCGGTTGCGCGCATGGACGGCGGAACGCTGACCGTGGTGCGCTCACAGTTGAGCGCGGCAATCGCAGCGATCAACGGAGCGCGAGGGGGGACAGATATTCCAGCAAGCGATCGGACCGCTGCGTACAAACTCGCGGTTCGATACCTCAAGAAGTACGATCCAAAGATCCAAGCCCCGGAGCTGAAGGCAATGACGAAAAGCACGGAAGCAGAACGCACGGAAGAGCTCTACAAGCGGTTGGCCGAGCAGCGTGGAGAGCGAGTCGAGAAGAGCAACGCCGAAAGGAATTTGGACGCGGACGGTTTCCCTGCCGATCTGAATGATCCGAGCTTCTTGGAGACCGGCGAAGCTACGCCACCGATCTGGAAGGACTAGCGGTCGAGCCAAGCACGTCAGGAGCGCGCCCCATGTTTGAGGAAGAGCTAGAGCTTTGGATCGAAAAGTACGTCTTCGGCTACCCTGCAGGAAAGACGCGCATGAAAAAGGGTCTTGTGCGAATGATCCCGTCGCACAAGGTCTATTGTGAGCCGTTCTGCGGCGGCGCTTCGGTCTTCTTTGCAAAGGAGCCAAGCGAAACCGAAGTGCTCGCAGACGCGAACGCTGAGATCGTGAAAGCGTTCAAGATGATCCAGTCGCTCACGAAGGCAGAGCTTGCCGAGCTTCGCTCGTGTGAGTGGATGGCACGCAAGAAGCTATTCGAGCGAATGAAGACCGCGAAGCCAGAAGGGAAGGTTGCGAAGCTGCATCGCTTCTTGTATCTGCGATCCTTTTCGTTCAGCCGGCTCGGCGGAGCTACCGAAAGCGGCCGAAGCCTGTCCGGTTACGATACAGCCAGCGAGGGACGTGCAACCAAGATCGTGGAGCGCGTAGCAAAGGCGATCCCGCGCCTGAAAGGAGTCAAGCTGGTCGCAGGCGATTACGAGTCGGTGGTCAAGGAATACGATGGCGCCGACACGGTCTTCTTTTTCGATCCTCCTTACGCCGGCTATAACGTGCAGAGCGGGATCGGAGAGAAAGGTTTCGACGAAGAGCGCTTCCGCAAAGTGCTGAAGTCGATCAAGGGGAAGTTTATTCTGACCTACGGAGTCAAAGGGAAGCTCGATCTCTCTGGTTTCAAGGTGCAGCGCGTCGCACAGTGGAGATCGGTCGCGCGCGGAGGCAAGGGAGTCAGCCGCGACCAAAATCTTGCCACGCTGGTCGTGACCAATTTCAAGGGAGCGGTCTACAAGGCTTTCGAAGAGACGGGGCTTGATCTCGAAGATCTCAGGCTACACGTTGACATGCAGCCGATCGCGAAGTTTTCGGACGGCGGAATGCATGTGCACACGCTCGATCGAAAACGCAAGGAAACCGATCTCGACGGCATTCACTCGCACGTCTTCATGGCTGAAAGTGACGGGGGTCGCGAACGCATCTTGCGTACCGTTCACGGTGGACCGCACGTGCACACGCTTGCGAAAGAAGACGCAGAGTCCACGCAAGCTGGAGCCAAGCACAAGCACAAGGTTTTGGTCTACTCGCTCGACCAATACTACACGCCGTCGGAAGTGCTGGAGACTTCAGAAGAGAGCGGGCACACGCACGAGCTAGGCACTTCGAACACTGCATTCGACGGCGGTCACGTGCACGATCTGGTCACTGAAACCGGAGCGAAGATCAAGTCGCTTACGCCCGGCAAGATTGCCACCATGCAGGTCAAGAAGAGCGAAGATCCCTACTTGGAGATCCCGACGCACGCTACGCCGCGACCTGCAGTGCTGAAGCTTTGCGCAAGCGACGGAGGTTTCACGGTCGACCTTTGGCTCGATAACGGCAACCGTGCGATCGGTTGGGGCTTTGAGATTGCACGCGTTCCGGTGGAAGTGGGAAAGCTGGCAGAGCTAGCGAAACGCTTCACCGTAGAAGGCGATCGCTACGTGGATTCGCTCACGAAGCTGGTCCCGGCGCGCGAGCTCGGCGCTTCAGATCTGGGAATGCTGAAGCTGGAAGGTGAGATCGAAGGCGGACGGGTCGAATACGTGGATGCGTGCGCATTCGAACACGGGTTGCATACTGAGGATTCGCACGAGTATTTCGTCAGCAAGGGAGCGGAGCTCTCCGGAGTGATCGACGTGCTTCGTGACGGCTTCGGAAACTGGCATGCCCGGATCCGCAAAAACGATCTGCTTCCGGCAGTGCTGAGTCCGCGAGCCTGTCTCGAAAAGTGGATCCCACCGCTTGGTCACTCCGGGTTGCCGCAAGCGCTCGAAGCAGTGATCCCGGAGAGCCTGCAGTTTTGGACCGAGAAGAGCGATCGCAAGCACGCGATCGAGATCCGTGATTTGCTCGTTGCTTCACGCCTGATCACGAAGGACCGGCTTGCGCTAGTGAATGGCGAGATCCGGTTGATAGAAAAGCAGATCTCTGGACTGTTCGATCCGGGCGAGCCGACCGATCTCGATCCGCAATGGGCGATCAAGGCGGTAGCCGAACGCTTCGGCGGAAACGTGGTCGAGAAATTTGGAACAGAGGAAGCTCACATCGAAGGCGAAGCTTTGGCCTTCTACGATCTAACGGCTAGCGCCGACTCGATCGATAGCGTAGCGAAAGCTCTAGCCACCGGTTCGACCGACTTTGCTTTGATGTGCATCGACTCAGAGCAAGCACGCGAAGCGCTGTCCAAGTATGGCCGACCGTTCCGAATCATTCCGAGCGATCCTCACCATGCGGCGGAGGTCTGCAAACGGATCTTTTTGACCAGCTTCCCGCTACTGAAGACCGCAGACGTGCAATGGCTCGAAAGCGAAGAGCTACGCAAGGCAAGCACGCCGATCGCAAAACCGTTTGCTGGCTTCGATACCTTCGACGATTGCGTGGCCTCAGTAATGGCTGAGCAAGATCTTAGCGAGGAAGACGCACGCAAGGTTTGCGGCAAGCTGCAAACCGAAGCAGAGAAGAGCGAAGAGACAGAAACGGTCGACAAGCTCTTTGCGCCCTATACCGATCAGATCTCTTTGCTGAAGGCTGAAGACGAACGCTACGTGCTTGGTGTAGTTCTCGAGCCGGAGACCAAAGATTCACAGGGCGACGTCTACAGTGCCGAAGAGATCCGCAAAGCCGCGCACAACTTCATGGCTGAGTTTCAGAACGTGGGTCTCATGCACAGGCGGCTCGTCAATGGGAAGGTCCAGATCCTCGAATCCTTCCTAGCTCCGGTCGCTTTCAGTGTAGGAAAGGAAAAAGTCAAGAAGGGTACTTGGCTACTCGGTACGCGCGTTTTGGACGCTGATTTGTGGGCTGCAGTGAAGGATCGCAAGCTCACGGGATACTCAATCGGCGGGTCTGCAATTCGACGTCCTGAGCGCTCTTCTTGACAGGCTGACCCGCCCCTGTAAGATTTTCCTCGGTGGCTACTCCAAAGCCAAAAGATGAACCCGAAACCACGCGGCTGACCGATATGCGCGTTCACGAGGTTTCGTTCGTCGACCGTGCTGCTAACAAGCGGCGTTTCCTACTCACGAAAAGGGACGATGACATGAGCAAGCTCGTAGCTGATGGGCGCGGTGGTTTCGTGCTGAAGGCGGACGGGAAGGAAGACGAGTCCGGCAAGAAGGAAGGCGAGGAGACCGCCGAGAAGGGGAAGGCCGATCCCAAGAAGGAAGAGAAAGAGGGAGACGGCAAGAAGGAAGGCGAAGAGACCGCCGAGAAGGGGAAGGCCGATCCCAAGAAGGAAGGCGAGGAAGAGGAAGGCAAGGAAGAGAAAGCCAAGAAGAGCACGGTCGCAAAGCTCAATGCTACCGCCGAACGGATCCTCGACGTCGCCAAAGCTGTTTCGGAAGGCAAGGAGATCCCGGAAGGCTTCGCCGACGAGGTTGCGAAGATGGCCGCGGCTTGCTCCGGAGCAGAGGTCAAGAAGAGCGAGTCCAAGCAAGAGCCAACGGCTGAGCTGGTAGAGCTCACCAAGAAGGTCGGCGAGCTCGCGGAGACCGTGAGCAAGCAAGCGAAGACGATCGAATCGCAGAGCGAAGAGATCAAGAAGCTCAGTGCCGAGCCTGGCGATTCACGTGCACGCTCTCCCGAGGGAGTAGCGAAGGGCGCCGGCGATCACGTCGCGTGGCCGTCTGATCTCAACCGGTCGCAGCCGAAGGAAACTTTCTGAGCTTCCGAAAGGAGCTCGTCGGATCGGTCCCGAAAGGGGCAGCACCAAGAGGAATCCACTCCAAGCAAGCAAAGGACCAAGCGCCATGATGGACAATCGTAGCCTTCTGGAGAAGGCCGATCTGCAGCTGAGCGATCTGCTGACCGACGGCGGGCTTCTCACCGAAGCACAGGCAATGAAGTTCCTTCGGGTCATGATCGACCAAGCGGTGGTGACGAAGATCGCGACCGTGAAACCGATGAAGTCCCACAAGGAAGAGATCGACAAGATCCAGTTCGCGTCGCGCATCTTGCGCGCCGGCTCCGAGGGTATTGCGCTTGCCGAGAGTGACCGCGCGAAGCCGACCACCGACAAGGTCGAGCTCGACGCTCAGCTCTTCAAGGCTGAAGTGCGGCTCACCAACGAAGTTCTGGAAGACAATATCGAGCGCGGCACGCTTCGCCAAACCGTGATGACCCTCATGGCCGAGCGCATCGCTACGGACATGGACGAAGTCGTGGTCAATGGCGATACCACGAGCACCGATCCCTTCCTCGCACAATTCGACGGGATTCTGAAGCAGAGCACGAGCAACACGGTCGATGCAGCCGGCGCCCGGCTCACCAAGACGGTCCTGAAGGATACGTTCCGCGCAATGCCGAATCCCTTTCGCAAGGGAAAGCGGTTGCTCCGCTTCCTCACGTCGAGCAATGCAGAGATCGACTACCGTGATTCGCTGAGCGATCGTGCGACCGAGGTCGGCGATCGTGCGCTGATCAATGATCAGCCGATCGGCTACTCCGGGATCCCGGTTCTGGACGTGGACGTGATGCCGGAAGATCAGGGCACGGGCGACAAGACTTCCGTGATCCTCACCAACCCCAAAAACATCAACGTCGGGATCTGGCGGCAGATTCGGATCGAAACGGACAAGCTGATCCGTGAAGGCGTCATGTTGATCGTGGCTTCGCTGCGATTCGACTGCAAGTACGCGCACGAACCGGCGACCGTGAAGACCTACAACGTGCTCGCTGCCTAGCGGCTGAGCGCAAACGCGCAGGAGTAGACTTCCACTTGTAGCGCCCGGCTCCGCTGATAGGAGCCGGGCACCGACCGACCAAGCCAAGCCAGTTTCACAGGGAGACCGAGATCAATGGCACTTGCAAACCTCAAAGTGAATGAAGCGGCCGCAGGCGATGGACCGCTTTTCATGGACCGGATCGAGTTCGACGGAGACAGCACCTACGTCGCAGGCGGGACCGCGGATTTCGAAGACGCTTACCAAGCGCTCGTCGGCGCGGCTCGCACGATCGTTGCCGTGCTCGACGCAAACATCGGAAACCAAGTTCTTCAGTACGATCACGCCAACGACAAACTCTTGGTTCGGTTGCTCTCGACCGGTGCCGAAGTGGCCAACGGCGATCTCTCCGGCACCAAGTACCACTGTACGATCGTCTCCAAGTAGACCGGCGGCGCTTTCGCTTTTCGATCTCGGCTTCATGCGGTAGCGTGCGGGTGCGTTACCGCGAGGAAGGGTAGGAAATGGCAACCATCAAATCGAGCTTCGGATCAGGCGGCGCAAACCTCGTGCCGGGCGGATCGGGTGGAGACCCGACGCTCGCCGATGCGCTGCGAGACGTCGCGGATGATCTCGCAGCAATGCGAACGGCGCTCACGACGCTCACTGCAAAGATCGACGCTGACGCCGGCGATACCGGCGGGGACTCGGATTACGCGAGCACGTGTGATCCAGCGGCGCTACTGACGATCAAGGGCTGATCCGATGGCAGCGAGCAAAAAGGCGACGCGCAAACCGCGCGGCAAGAAATCATCGCCTTCCGCTGCCTCGAAGCCACAAGCTCCGGATCCTTTCGATCTGGAAGACGAAGACGAGGAAAGGGAAGAGAGCGTGTCAAAAGAGCCACCGCGAGAAACCGAAGAGACGGACAGCTGGACCGAAGATCTTGGCGAGCCACTACGGGAAGCAGCGCCACCGGAGCCAGCAGAAAAGCCGAAGCCAGTAGCGAAGCCGGGACCGAAAGCTGAGCTGTTGGTGAGGATCAGACCCTACAATCCGAAGCGTGGTCAGACCATGCGCTCTTTCGGATTCAAGGGGAGCCGATTCAAGGTCGAGCAAGGATGGTATCGGGTGCCGCGCGAGATCGGGGAGTATCTCTCCGGAGTGCGCTGCTCGGATCTCGACCCGGATTCACAGCTTGCGTTCGATGTTTGCTCCGAAGCTGAAGCGCGGAGGATCATCGAAGCAGAGGCAAACGAAGCCGACCGCGGCACACCGGCAAAGCCGATCCTACCCTAGCGGCTACCAGAGCCGGTCCGGGTAGAGTACCCTAGCTGCATGGACGGGCCGAAGCGGAACGCGGAGCTCCCGGTCAGGCTTGCGCCTGAGCTGGTCGCGGATACTCTGGCCGACCGGATCACAGCTGATCTTGAGCGCGAGATTGCCACGCTAAGGGCTTCGGGCGAGCTCAGGGTGGTAGTGGACCGGGCCGTAGCGAAAGCGGCTGAGCGTGGCGCTCTGCGGGGGGAAGTGCTGGTTTCAGCAATGGCCGGGATCCTAGTGCTTCACGTGCGGAGATCTCGGAGCCTGATCCGCGCGCGGAGCCTGGAAGTGCTGGAAGCGATCCAGCTCAGCGCAATCCCCGTCCAATTGGTCGACCGACCAAGGAAAGGACCGATCGATGGTAGCGCTTGCGAAAGGCGAAGCGAGTAGCACGAGCAACCCGAAGCTCTGGCTTGCTCTGCAAGTAGAAGGTCGCTTAACCGATCCGGTTTCGCTCACCTTCCAGATCTTCGATCGGACCACGGAAGAGAAACAGATCGCTCCGGTTTCGATTGAAGGTCCGACCGCGGTGGACCTGAATACGGATCGGTTGGGGCTTGGTCGCTATGTGGCGAGCTACGTAGCGCCAACCACAACCGGTCTCTATCGCATTCGGTGGACCTGGCAACTCGAAGCCGGTGGTCCGTCGCGAACGGTGGATCGAGACTTCGAGGTATTGGCCGGAGTGGTTAGCTCTGATCCAATGTACGCGTTGGTTTCTGACCTGCGCGCGGAAGGAGTAGAGGGAGACAGCGCGAGCGATCTACGCATTCAGACAGCGTTGCTTTTTGCTTCGCGCATGATCGATCGAATCACCGGTCGCTTTTTCTCTCCACGGTATAGCACGTACCGGTTCGATGGACGTCACGGCCGCAAGCTGACCATGTGGGATCCGATCATTGCTCTCGAAGAGCTCGAGATTGAAACCGAGTTGATTGAACCGATCGGCACGCTGGTCTCAATCAATGACGTCCGGATCTACAATCGGCACCTTTCGCAAAACATGACCAATCCGGATGATCGCAACTCTCCGAAGATCGAGTTTGTGGAGCTCGAAGGGATCCCGGAAGCTCGCGGTCTACGCTTCCCGAGTGGCGTCCAAAATATCAAGGTGACGGGTCTCTTTGGCTACACCGATTTCGACGGCTCGCCACTTGGCAAGACGCCTGATCTGATCCGGCATGCAGCGAAGCTGATCACATTGCGCGAGATCCCTACACTGACAGAGAGCGGTTGCCGTGCGGATGCTCGCGACGGTTGGCGCGTAACGGAAGAGCGCACACGCGATCAGACCGTGAAGTATGGCAGCCAAGCGAAATGGGGGCAGTGGATCGGAGATCCGGAGATCGATCAGATCCTCGTGATGTTCATGCGACCGCCTGATTTGGGGGCGACGTAATGTACCGTGGCCGATTGATTTTTCCTTTCCTCGCAGTGATCGGCAGGCTCGACGTCAATGCGAGCTCGCAAGATCCGGACGGTTCCGGAGAGCTGACCGAAGGCTACGATTCGGTCTTCAGGGAGCCGCATACCTACACCGATTCAGCGGAGCAGCGGCAAGACACGCGCAAGGAAAGGTGCGTAATCGTACCGTGCCAGGTCGAAGATCAGGTCTGGGAAGCACAGCGACAGATCCAAGCCGGAAACAATCCGGATTCTCGTATGGTGTTGGTCTTCCACTTTTCCGATCTCGAAAGGCTCGGTCTAGTGAATCGCACGACCGGGGTTGCAGAGCTTCACCCAAACGATCGGCTCGATCGCTTGCTGAACTGCCGGACCAAGAAGCTGGTCCAGAGCTTCCGTAATCCGCCTGGTCTGTTTGCGATCAGCTGCACTCCTGCAGGCTTCGGTCTTGGTGGATCTCGCAACCTGCTGGTTTGCGTTTTCGAAGAGCGCGAGCAGGGAGTCACCGGGTGATCTCGGTCAAGAAGACTGGCCAGTGGAATCAAGCGGCCGCGATTACCAAATCGATGGTCGGCAACTATCGCAAAGCTCTGGACATTGCCGTCAATAGCGAAGCGCAATTCATACGAACGAAGATCCTCGAAGGTTTGAAGAGCCAGGCGCCAGGCGGGAAAGCTTTCCAAGAGCACGCGGAGACTACGACTGCGGTCGACGCGATACGCCAAACACGCAAGCGCAGAGGCAAGGGAAAGATCTTGCTCGCTAGTGGCGGGCTACGCAATTCGATCCAGGTCAAGAAGATGGGTCACGCTAAAGCGTTCGTTGGTATCCTCCGCACGAGCGGAAAAGGCAAAGCCAACGTCGGCGAGATCCACGAGACGGGTCGATCTTTCGTGGTCCCGCTAACGGATCGATCGCGAGCCTTTATCATGATGGCATTTCGCAAAGCTGGGATCGCAAGAGAGTCGGGGAGCGGAAAAGCGTTTGCGGCGGTAACGATCCCGGCGCGACCATTCATTGCTCCGATTGGTGAGCAATACGGGAAGCCGGCGGACGTCCGAAAGCGATTCGAAGCAAACCTAGCGCGAGCTATGGCCTACATATTCGGCAAACCCTAACGCGCCGTGCGAGCTCGCTGCAGATCGATCGGGATCTCTACTGCCGGAGCAGACTTCTTTTTCAAGGCCGAAGCTTGCACCGGCGGAAGGATCCGCACGTAAGCCTTGCCGGGGCTCTTCGAAGGTTTGATCTCGACCCTGGATTCGCTCTGGTCGCGTTCCGCTACGGCGCGGTCGATCTTTTCGACCTTTCGTTTGCTCTGCTCGGTGAGCTTACGGGTCGCTTGCAGGTCAGCGTGCGAGCTCTTGATCTCAGCTAGCAGAGCGGCTCCGCGTTCGTGCTCTGATCGGCTCTGTTTCTCGTGGCGGTAAAGCAGCACTCCAAGCCCGATCGTATTCACCAAGCACGCCACGGTCAGAATACGCGCCCAAGCTATGGCGCTATCCTGACGTTTGGTGCTTCCGCTGAGTTTGCCAAGCACGAGCCAGAGGATCTTACAGATCCGATCGACCGAGTGCTGCAAGCTCTCGGCAGCTTCAGCGACGTTCGCTTCTGCCCCGGCTTCCTTCTTGGCGTTTGCGATCAAGCTTTCGCTATCGGTGGAGAGCTCTAGCCGATGCTCTCCAGAATCCGAAGCTTTGCACTTAACTAGTTTGGGCGAGTTCTTGTCCATCGCTCGGTCTCTCCGCGATCGATTCTACACGATCGCGGAAGCGCCGGCGCGCATCTTCGAGTTTCGAGCGGGCCGCGGCTAGCTCATTGGTGCCGAGATCCAGGTCTCGGACTGCATCTTCGAAAGCGCGGTCGAGCTCTTTTTCTCGGTTGCTCTTTCGAAACAGGGTCGCAAGCTTACCGATCATTTTCCCCCCTTGGCTTGGAAGTAAGCCGCTTTGTCCAGGTCGGTGAGTGCGAGCGCCAGAGCATCGATTTGCTTTCCCAAACCTTGGAGCACTTGGTCTTGACCGTCAATCCTCTTGACCAAGCCGTCGACCCATTGCTGCGTTTGCAGAGCCAAAGCGTTAGCTTCGACCGCTTGTTCCTTTAGCACTTTCGCAGCGCGGTCTTTGTCTGCCATGTGCTGATCCTTAGCTCGAAGCCAACCGCGCACTGAAAGGAAGAGCGCAACCGAAAGGATCACTACCATCGATCCGAGTGCGCCATATTCCAGCAGGTTGCGCCCGGCATCAATCCCGGCTCCGGCGATTTTCTCAGGCACGGTTGAGCCTATCGATCTCGACCTTCACCAAATCGAGGTAGTGATCGATCGGGAAGTGCTTTCCCGGATCGGTGTGCGTGCTCTTACGGAACGCCCAAGTGACTTCATTGTGCGTGGTGATCCCGCGCTCGTTTCGTTTCAGACCCTCACGATCCACGAAGACCGGAGGGACATTGTAGGTCACGCACAAGCGAGCAGTGAGGCAAGCGGATAGCGCGAGCATACGCGAAGAGAAATCATCTAACCATTGCTCGCGCGTTTGCCGTGCGTATCCGGCATGCTCCAAGTGGATCCCGTTCTTGTTTGCGCCTGGCGCTGCCCAAGCGACGTCCTTGTCAAGCACACATTGAACGATCGAATCATCGTCGATGCAGTAGTGAGCGCTTGCCTTTGGCGCACTCGAGCCCGCAAACCAAGATGCGACCGCTTCGGCGGTCGTGCTTGCTTCGCCGGCTTCCATCGAATGCAGAACGATCAATTCGATCGATCGTCCACTTGCGACCGTGTAGTGCTTGGCTTGCTTGTAATCGATCCGCGTGTCTGCGGGAGAGCTCGGTCGCTCAATCGGATCGGTCCCGATCATTGCTCGGGTCTGCGAATCGACTTCGCCATTCTTGGGAAGACCGCGTGCGGCCTTCCAACTCACGGTTTGATTGTGCGTGCACGTGCCGAAGTCTTGATCATCCTTCCACGGATCGAGCGAGTGACCGTCGCGCATCAATTGGCGTTGCCAAGCGCCGACGTCTTGCCCCTTCATTCCCTTTCGCAATACTTCGCGCCACTCACCAGGAGGAAGATCGATCTCTGCTACCGCTTCCGGCACGGATGCAGATCCGCCAGGGCGAGGATCCGGAACACTCCAAACCTGTAGTGGCTCGTAATGCATGAGCGCGAAGAGCTCAGCGTCGCGACCGATCTCTTCGATATCGATCAGCATACCGTCCAAGATCACGTCACGGCGCACGAGCCAGCAGATCTGAGAATAGTCCACATGGTGGACGTTGTGCTTGGTGCTCTCTGGTTGCCACGGATTGAAAGGAGCGGAATGCTTGCGCGCCCAACCAAAGTTTGCCGCGGCCGGCGCACCTTCGATCGTGCGGTCCTTCGTGCGATTGGTCAGGACCCAATGCTTCCCCACGTTGCCGGCGACCAGCTCGTGGTGTGATCGCACTTTGGCGTCCACGTCGCGGCTATGCTGAAGCATGCGCGAAGTGAACGCCATTTTTGCATCCGGGGTTTGTAGTGAGGGAGAGATCCAAAACCCTTGTTCCCAAGCGAGCTCGACCAGGCGCGAGGTAGGGAGCACGGCTCCGGAAATCTCGGCGATCCTCTGCTGACCGAAAGCGGTCAGATTGGGGCGGAAGCTATCACCTTCGATCCCAAGCTGAAGCGCGTCACGCAATACGAAGAAACGCGCCGAGTGATCAGCGTGTGCCGTATCTATTCGAGCGTATAGCTCTAGCCAGACCAGCGGTAGGTGGTGGCCTTCTGAGAAGGCGCGGACGATCAGATCTTCACGAGTCTTGATTTCGTCCGGTGTGCGGCCTTCAGGCAGAGAAGCCGCGAGATCGGTCCCGGAGATCGTGGTCATAGTGGAGAGGATACCACGAGCGCTGGACGGCGAACATTTGGCCCAGTAGACTCGGGGAAATGGCCGTTCCTACGATCTCCGCACTCTCTCCGGTCAAGGGACACACTGCCGGCAGAATGCTGGTCGAGATCACCGGGACCAACTTTCGCTTGCCAGTGATCCAAGCTGAAGGTGAGACCGACGGGATCCCGCTTCAATCGCTTCACGTATGGTTTGGGGACGAGCCTGCGATTGAAGTATCGGTCGCCACTACAACCAGAGCGTTCGCGGTTACGCCTATCCACGATCCGGGAAGCGTGGACGTGAGGATCCAGAACGTCGAAAACGATGGCACTCCGATCGTGGGCGAGGAAGCGACCGCGATCGGAGCTTTCGAGTTTGTGCTTCCACGGATCACGACCGAGGATTCGAATCAAAGCGATCTGCAACGCGTGGTGCGCACGCTAATCGCAGAGCTACAGCGGCAGGTCGTAACAGAGGTCACGTTATCCACGCACACCGATTACGATCCGGACGGGAATCGGGTCGCAGTCTTCGAGCTGGCGAACCTTCCAGGTATCTCGCTTGCTGGACCTTTCCTTTCCGAAAACCGCTTCTACTCGCTGAACGAAAACCCGTGCTACGAAGACGGTCTTGAGTACATCGAAACCGAAGTCCCTTATACGGTCGATCTTGAATTCGATCTGTTTGGTGTAAGCGACCGCGCTATGGAAATGCTCAATCTCATGACGGCGGTCGTGGGCTTCTTTCGAAAAAACAAAGTGCTACGCATGTACCGCATTGCGACCGATCCAAGTGCTGGCCGTGTAGAGTATGAGATCGACTTCACTGAAGGTGGAGAACCGAAGGCGGCGGATACTCCGGCAGGCAACTCGAATCTTCACAGCTTTTCGTCTCGAATGATCATCCGTGGGTTTGATATCGAAGACGCCGCAGGGCTACAGCTTGGGCTGATTTCTGGCACTAACGCGTTGCAAAGCCAGGTCTTCCGGCGCGGTGGTACGCTTGGAGAAAATGGACCGACCCTAGACCCGGTCTATCAGTTGGCGCTAAGCTCTCCCCCGATGCGATCGGTTCCGGTTTTGCTACCTATCAGCGGGCTACCTCCGGGCGAGTCTCGGGGGGAAATGATCGGCAGCCCGAACCTTAGCGTGCGATCGATCCCGTCAATCGTGAGAGATCTTGAGCGGCGAAGAAAGTCGCTAGTGGTCCGCGCGATCTTCAGTGAAAGCGAGTAAGGAGACCCGGCATGAAGGAAGCAACCAGGGGCACGGTCACGATCGAAAATCTCCAACCGAAAATGACCGTCTACAATCTCGCGCACCCGGCGCATACGCGCGTGCGGAAGATCCCGCAAGTGCAAGAGCTCAAGAACGGCAAGTCGATCGGCGTGTTCGTCAAGAAGCGACTGCCAACCTCGATCACTTTCCTTGCGCGCGAGCGCAAGAGCTGTCTTCCGGATACGATCCTGCAGTGCCCGGACATCCAAGCCGGGTTGCGTTCACGTCGCTTGCGCATGATCACCGGTGCAATCGTGGATCGCGCTCCGCGTGCGGTCACTCCGGTACGGCCAGAGACCAAGCCGGCCAAGCAAAGCAAGAAGCAACCAGCGGCTCCGGCCGCTTCACTCACTGGCCCCGCCAAAACTGACAAGGACTGAGCAATGGGAAACGAGCTACTGGCATCCAAGGTCGTAATCCAAGAGGAAGAGCCCAAGATCCGTCAGATCCGCGGGGCACCAACCGCGTTCCTCTACGTCGAAGGGACCGCCGAGAAGGGACCGATCGGCTCCTATCAGGTTTGCACGTCACCGGAGGATTACGACAAATACTTCGGCGGGGTCACGGCGAACGCTTACGATCTCCCGCTGGCGATCGCTGGCTTTTTCGAGAATGGCGGTCAGCGTGCCTACGTCAACCGCGTGGTCCATTTCTCGGACATCGCCAACGCAAACAGCAAGGTCAGCGCCCAAGCTTCGGCCACGCACCAGACCAGCGATCTGGTCGCGAGTGCTGGAAGCGTGCTCGGATCGGTTTCGGAAACCTTCGCTTTGGCTGACGGCGATACGCTCGATCTCTCGGTCGATGGTGGCGCCACGGATACGGCGACGTTCAATGCGGCCGCGGCTGCGCTCACGGCTGGCAATACCGAAACCTACGCGCTCTCAGATGGTCAGACGCTCACGGTCAAGATCGATGGTGAAGCTACGGCCCAGACCGTGACCTTCAATACCTCCGAGTTCGTGGCAATCGGTGCAGCAACCGCGGCTGAGGTTGCGGCGGTCATGAACGCCGAGCTCACCGGGTGCGCGGTTGACGTCAATGCCGGAGCTCCGCGGATCACGAGTGATACACTCGGGACCGATTCCGAGATCGAAGTCACCGGCGGAACGGCAAACACGGCGCTCGGTTTCAGCACTACGCCAGTCAATGGGACCGGCGATGCAGCCGACGCGGATGTGGTCACGGTTGCAGAGCTGAAGACTCTGATCGAAGGTGACGTCACCGGAGTGACCGTGAGCAGCGACAGTGGTCGCACCCGGATCACTTCGAACACGACCGGAGCTTCGAGCTCGGTCCAGGTCGAAGCGAGCAGCACACTGGACACAAAGCTCGGGTTCGACAATGCCACGCACTCCGGCGCGGATGCCGGAGCAGTGAACACGCTTCGCGTGCGCGGCAAGTACGACGGAGCCTATGCCAACAATCTGGTCACGGAGATCGCGGCGGCTACCAGTGGCGTCACGGCTGAATTCAACTTGCGCGTTTTGGAAAACGGCGTGCTCGCTGAAGTCTTCCCGAACGTGACGATGGACGATACCGCTTCCAACTTCGTGGAGAATATCGTCAATGACACCACGACCGGAAGCGAGCTGATCGAAGTGGAAGATCTCGACTCCGGTCTCGCTTCGCCGGACGATCGACCGGTGAACGGGCAGCAATCGCTCACCGGTGGAGACGATGGACTGACCGGTCTCGACGATACTGATTACGTGGGAAGCGCGGTCAGCAAGCTCGGTCTTCGCGCTTTCGATCTGGAAACGCTCGGTGCATTGCTCGCAGTGCCCGGTCGCGCAACCAGCGACGTTCACAATGCGATGCTCACCTATTGCTCGGTGATTCGAAACAAGCGCGTGTTCGCGGTGCTCGATCCGCCGGAAGGCTACACGGCGGAAGAGATCATCACCTACGTCAAGACCACGGCCGCGATTCAGAATACGGTCGATTCTGAAATGGCAGCGATCTACTGGCCACGGATCACGATCAGCAATCCGAACGAGACCATCTTCGGCAAGGTCGACGATATCGTGGTGCCTCCGAGCGGTCACATTTGCGGAATGTACGCACGTGTCGACGGCATGAAGCCGGGCGGAGTGTACGAAGCGCCAGCCGGGATCGGCTACGGTGAGCTTCGCGGAACCACCGGCCTCGAAACGGAAGAGGTCAACGACGAAGGCAAGCGCGATCTGATCTATCCGGAATTGATCAATCCGATCGATACCGCGGTCAGCGCGCGACCAATGTGCGACGGCAACCGCACGCTGAAGGAAGACGGCAACTTCCCAACCATCGGCGAGCGGCGCGGTGTCACGTACATCGAAAACAGCGTCTACAATGGGATCCAGTGGGCGCGACACCGCAAGATCAAGGTCTCTCAGCGCAAGCGCTTGGAGCGCACGGTCAAGAGCTTCCTCTTGATCCAAACGCGCAACGATGCGTTTGCATCCGATGATCCGGCAAAGGCGTTTTTCGTCGACTTCGGCGACGCTCTCAACCCGGCAAGCGCTGCGTTCGGGCGTCAGATCATCGGAAGGCTCGGCGTCGCCACGGCGAAGCCTGCTGACTTCATCATCGTCCGAGTTTCGCAAGACACGCGAGCACTCGATCTCGAGCTGGCCGAAGCGGCGTAAGCAAGAGCATAAGGAGCAAGGGAAATGGTCATTGGTACTCCGCGGGTCTATCACAAGAAATTCAAGTTCCTGGTCGAGATCGACGAGGTTGCGGTCGCTGCCTTCCGCACGTGCTCAGAGCTCAGCGCTGAGATCGCCAAGATCGAGCAAAGCGAAGGCGGAGCGCTGATCCCAAACAAGTCGCCAGGCCGTGTGACCTACACGGACATCACCTTGGAGCGCGGCGCGACCGATGACTTCGATCTCTTCGCGTGGTTCAAGGAGACCGTGAATGCAGCGGCAAACATCGGTCTCGACGAGCCGGAGTTCAAGCGCGATCTCGACATCGTGCAGCTGAGCAGAAGCGGTGCCGAAGTGCGGCGGTGGAACGTGGTCCAAGCGTGGCCGACGAAATTCATTGCCGGCGAGTGGGACAATGAAGCGGACGAAAACACGATCGAGTCCGTGACCTTGACCTACGATTTCTTCGATCTCGCGGCGTAGCTCTTCACGCTCGAAGCTTTCCCGGTCGGCTGACCGAATTCCAAAGCCCGCACGCTCAGCGGCCGCGCGCGGGCTTTGGTCTGCTGGGCCCGCTGAGCTCGCGCGAGCTCCCGGCGGAGCAGAGCTCGGCGGTGGAGTGATCCCGGCCTGAGCGTGGCGCACAGCGTCCGCAATGCGCGGATCTGCTAGGATTGCCGGCGGCTTGGGCGGGGCTCGTAACGATCTGCTCGTTGGGGCGAGCTCCGCCCGGCCGTGTTCCGCTTCCGGTCGATTGACCGGACGTGATACCTTCGGCCTATGCCGATCATCGATATCGAGTGCCCAACCGGCCTAAAAGGAAAAGTGCGCGGTCTAGAAGGAATCGACGGCCGCTTTCTCACCAACCGATCGCTCGTAAGGAAGGGTCTACTTTTGGACCACATCCTTTCGAATTGCTGGATCGAAACCATTGATCCCGGGATCTACAAAGCCTCTGCGGGAGGCGCTCTCAATTGGGGGCAAGTGCTGCAAGGGGATCGAATGTACGCTTTGCTTCAGATCCGGATCGCTGGATCGCAAGGCTCGGATTTCGAGTTTTCGACCCAGTGCAAGAACCGGGCATGCAGAGAAAAGTTTCCCTGGGAAATCGATCTCGAAGATCTCCCGATCAAGCTACTAGACGAGGAAGTGAAGGCGAAGCTTGCGGCCGGAGAGAATCGTTTCGAGACCCGCGTTCCGGGCACGGAAGAGCGCAAGCAACTGCAAGCCGGCGATCGCGATTCCCGCGGGATCATCCTGCGAAAATCAAAGAGCGAGATCATCCCAAACACGGGTCAGCGCATTTGGTTTTCGCTACCGACCGGATCTGACGAAGCGAAGATGGCCAAGATCACGAGGCAGAACCCGGCACTCAAAGAAAACGAGTTGGTCACTTCGATCGCAATGCGCGTCGCTGAAGTGGAAGGCGTCGAGTTCAAGAAGGGTAAGCGCATCGAAAGCGCTCTTGAGTATTTGGAAACCGTGGGTCTGCAAGATCTCGCTGTGCTTCTGGACCGCTTCGACGAAGTCGATTGCGGAGTCGATACCGTGATCGAAGTCGAGTGCCCGCATTGCCAGAACCTAATGGACGTCGATCTCCCTTTCGACGAGAACTTTTTCTTCAAGCGGACCCGGAGAGTGGTCCGGTAGACGAAGACGGGGAGCCGATCGAAATCGATCCGGTCGTGGCCTACCTATTCGGGGTCTACGACCGCGAAACGTACCTAAAAACGCTCTTCGCGCTCACCTACTGTCAGCACGGCGGTAGTGGGTTACACTTGAGCTTGTCGGACGTGTATTCTCTCCCGCTAGACGAACTTGAATGGTGGACCGAAGAGCTTCACTCACGGAGACGTGCTGAAGCAGAAGCGATCAGGAGAGCATCCAAAAAGAAGTGACGGCCAATGGCGCTTAACAACATGGGTCTAGGTTTCCTTTTCACTGCGCGCGATCTCGCGTCGGGTGTGATGCGCAAGGTACAAGGCAACTTCAACTCGGTCGCTAACCAGAGCGCCAAAGGTGCAATGATGATGCAAGCTGCGTTTGGCGCGGTGGGACCGGCGCTCGCGATCATGGGCGCCGGTCTCGGGACCATTGCAGCCGGCTTCAGCGCAGCCAACAAGTTTGGTGAATTCGAGCAAGCGCTAGCAGCAGTCAGGGGTGTCACCAAAGCCACCGAAGCAGAGGTTGCGAAGCTCCGCGATACTGCGATCCAAGCTGGGATCGAAACGCAATTCTCACCAAAGGAAGCGACCGAAGGTTTGCTTTCGCTGGCCACTGCAGGTCAGACCGCGGAGCAAGCAACGCAGAGTTTGATCCCGGTGCTAGATCTTGCCGCTGGATCACTCGGTCAGCTAGGGGTCGCTGAAGCAGCAGAAGCGGTGGTCGGTACATTGAACGCGTATGGTAGCGCAGCCGATCAAGCCGCGGACGTGACCGACCGCTTGCTGCGTATCACTCAGCTCACCAACTTTCAGACCCGGGACTTTTCGATCGGGCTATCGAAGGCGGCCGCGGCAGGCGCTACCTTCAATCAAGACCTGAACGATATTTTGATCAGTATGGGTCTGCTTCGAAACAGAAACATCGACGCGAGCTCTTCAGCGACCGCGCTTCGTGAATCGCTACGAAGGATCGGATCGGACGAGCGTGCGCAAGAAGCGATCAAGAAGTACGACGTCGCAATCTTCGACGCAGCCGGTCAAATGCGATCGATCATCGACATCACCAACGACTTCGCAGCGGCGACCAAAGATCTCGGAGACGAAGAGCGCAACCGTGCTGTGGTGCAAGCGTTTGGAGCTCGCGGTCTGCTAGCCTTCAATGCGATCCAAAAGGCTTCATTCACTCAAGTCAAGAACGGCGTCACGACCACTTACCAAGGTGCAGAAGCGATCGCAAAGCTACGCGAGCAGATGGGAGAGGCAACCGGAACGGCCGAAGGCTTCAAAGAAAAGCTTCTCGAAACCTACGAAGGTCAAAAGACTCTGCTGAAGGGTACGCTTGAGACCTTGGGAATTGTCAGCGGTGAAGGTTTCGCGGCTGCGTTCAAGCCTATCGTGAGCATTCTAGTCAACGGGCTTAACGCCGTGATCAAGGTGACCAAGGCTACGCCGACACCGATCAAGCAATTGGTCGCAGGCTTGGTCGTGTTCTTGGGGACCTTCTTGGCTGGCGGCGGAGCGGTCACTTTGCTAGCGGCTACGATCGCTCTGTTGATCCCGGCACTGAAGATCGTCGCAATCATCTTTGCGGTGGTTGGTGCGGCGCTGCTTCCGCTGATCGCTACCATCGGAGCAGCGATCTTCATGTTCGTAGCCTTCCGAGAAGCCTTCGACCAAAACGTGGGAGGGATCAGGGATTCAGCCGGCGGGGTCTTCGATGATATCCGGCTTGCCTTCAATGCGATCCAACAGCTCTTTGCACAGGGTGGATTCTCTGGGGAAGTGCGTAAGGAAATGCAGAAGGCGGAGAACCAAGGGATCCGTGCGTTCGCGATCGGCGTCTTCGTTTGGGTGGAGCGCATCAAGAATTTCTTCGCTGGGATCGTTACCGGTTGGAAGGCTGGGATCGGAGATCTGGGTCCAGTCTTCTCGGAGCTCTTCGATCAGCTTCGCGTGCTTTGGGATACACTGGTCCGTCTCTTTGGCGGAGGGGAAGTCGATCCAAAAGCAAATCAAGCAAAGTGGGAAAGCTGGGGAGCGACCGGAGTATCGGTTGGCGTAGCGATATCCAAAGCGGTCGGGATCGTGGTGAAGGGATTGATCCTAGCTGTGCGCGCTACGCAAGCCACAGTGCGAGCTTTCGAAACGTTCAAGGATACGTTTGATTCTGAAGCTCGACCATCGGTCGATCAGATGACCAAGAGCTTGGATGATCTAGCCGATAGCTTCGGCACGGTCGACACGCGCGCCGGCGAGACCGGCGAAAAAATGAGCTCGGTTTTTCGGATCGCGATCTTTGGCGTGAAGCTTCTGACCAGAGCGATAGCGGTCACGGCTGCGACCTTCAGCATCATTGCGACGGTGGTCACTACTGCACTCGGAATCATTCGGGCGGTTATGTCCGGGACCGTGGCGTATATCATAGGAGCGTGGAAGACCGGGACCGCTATCCTGACTGCAGTAATCAACGGCGATTGGGCCGCGGTTTGGCAAGGACTCAAGATGCAAGTCTTCGGAGTGCTGACCGCGATCCTTGGAGCCATGAACGCTATGGTGCTCGGCATAGCCAAAGCAATCGACGCGATCGGTGCTCTTGCAGGCAAGGATCTAGGAGCGACCAAGCTAGCTGAAGCAGCGGTCCAGAACGTAGAAGCTAACCTGTCGCGAGTTACCGGAACCGAGATCGTTAGCGGTCAAGTTCAACTCACTGCAGGAGAGCCACAGCAAGAAGGTCGCGCGCAGTTGCAGAAGAGCTTTGACCTGATCTCTTCTGATCTAGAAACACTTCTCTCCACTATGCCGTCAACGGCTGAAGCTGAGTCACGCTCGGATGATCTAGCGAGTCTGGAACGTGAAATTCAAGCAATGTCCAAAGAGCTCGGCACGCTCGGGAAGCAACCGATCCGCACTTCGGTTTCGGTCAATCTCGACGAGGAAGCGATCGGAAAGGCGATTGCGAAAACCAATCGCAAGGGGGACGCGCTTGGTGGAGAACCGGGAGCTTCGCCGCAGGAGTGATAGGCAATGACCGATCTTGCTGCTAGCCGCAAACCTTCCCGAATGAGTTTGACCAACCTGAATAACGGAAGGTCACTAGAAGCGCAATTCAACCCGGAAGAGCTGACCGAGCTCTTGGAAGCCAATTGGAACAATCTGGTCATACTTGGAATGAGCCACGAGCCTTCGCAGTATTCGCACACTAGCAACCAGAGCTTTGAGTTTACGCTTACCTTTGATGCTCTCGACAATGGCGGCGGCGCTTGCGTGACTCACGACCCAGAGATCAGCACTCAGTCCGAGTTGGTTGCAGCGTTACGATCGACCGGCACGATCTCGGGGCAAGGTAGAACGCAGAATCGGTTGGCTGATATTTTGCTGGCCAGAAACTACTTGCTCTCTCTCTTCTACGCTCCGCAAGGCGCGCAAGACGTCAGCGGTGGAGCTCCACCGCGATTCCTTTTCGTGTGGCCAAACCTGATCGTACTGACCTGCAAAATCGATCGATGCCGGATAAGGCACCGGCGCTTCAACCTCCAAGCTCAGACCACGCTTTTTCAGGCGGAGATCTCGATCTCTGAGATCCGAGACGTGCGCTTGCACAGCGACGAAGTCTTTTACGATGGCACGATCAGAAGCCCTGCAGGAGTTAGCTACTAATGCCACCGCGCAAGTATTCGCGTCACCTATTCACGCTCGGAATCAAGAACGCGGATGATTCCAAAGAGCGAGTGTTTCTAACCGACCGCTCGCGCTACTTCTTTCGGGTGCTTCCAGATAACCGTCAGCATGTAGTGATCGAAGGCGACTCGCTTTTCAATCTTGCCGGTCGCTACTTCTCTCCGATCTCTAGGGCCTGCGGGATTTGGTGGATCATTGCAGACTTTCAGCCTGAGCCGATTCACGATCCCACACTGAAGCTTGCACGTGGTCGGCTAATGATCATTCCGTCGCTTGCTACCGTGCTTGCTGAGATCTTCAGTGTGAGCCGCAGAGAGACGGGATGAACCGTGACGCTCCGATCTTCTACGTCAAGGTCTCCCCAAAAGGAGCACGCGGAGATCCGCAAGAGCGCGTCGATGTGAGTGGTAGGATCCTTGGCTTCGGCTTCGAGGATGACGAGAAGAAAGCGGACGTCCTGAAGCTCTCGGTCGATAACTTCGACCTGACCCAGATTGACGGCCCTCATTGGAGAAAGGGTCAAGTGCTGATCGCTGCTTGGGGATATGTGGGGGCAATGACTCCGGAGCGTGAGTGCGTGATCAAGAAGGTCAGCGGATCCAATCCGCTAACCATCGAAGCGCACGCAAAAAGCGTTTTGATGGACCGCGAGATCAGGTCTCGCACGTGGGATAACAAAACGCGATCCGAAGTGGTAAAGGAGATCGCAGAAGCAAACGGCTATCTCGGTGATCGGGTGCACATACAAGCGACCGAGGTCAAATATGAATCGATCACACAAGCTCGGCTTAGCGACGCCCAATTTCTGCGGCATCTTGCCAACAAGGAAGGGTTCGAATTCTTCGTCGACTTCGATGGGCTGCACTGGCACGAGCGCAAGTTAGGTCAGCGCCCGGTCAAAACGCTGACCTACTACATCGATCCGGGTAAAGGCGACATCCAAAAATGGTCCATCGACGGCGATATCACGAAGCGACCTAGCAGCGTTAAGCTTCGCGGTCGTGATCCTTTGCGCAAGGCAACTTTCGAAGCGAAAGCGGATAACCAAAGCACTAGCAACCGCGACACGCTAGGCGATACTTTGGAAGTGATCGACGCTCAGACCGGAGCTTCGCTAGGCGATCGATCGATCAATACTTCGCACGATGAAACGCTGCCTACCTCTGAAGCTTCGAAGGAAGGCGCGGAACGTGCGGCCGCAGGTCGCTACAAGCGAGCGCAAGCCAACACGATCAAGCTTACGGTCGAGATCATCGGAGATCCGGATCTGGTAGCGAAGAGCGTGATCCAGGTTAATGGTATCGGGGAAACCTTGTCCGGGCGCTACTACATTTCGAGCATAAGCAATGACGTGCAATCGGGAGGCTTCCTCCAAAAGCTCAGGCTGAAGCGTGACGCTTCGAGCTCTAGCGCTTCAGGCGGAGGGGTTGCGGCCGCAGGCAAGAAGAACGCTCAGCCAGCAAAGCAGAATGGTGGAGACCCAGTGCCAGTGGAAGTGATCGATCCAGTGACCGGAAAGTCGCGCGGGACGCGTTACGTGGATAACAAGGGACGGGAGTAATGCCAGGCGATCAAGAGAACTACGATGGGACCGCGCGATACTTCGGGCTGTACTCTGGAGTTGTGGTCGAGCGTGCAGATCCGCGCAAGCTCGGACGCGTGCGTGTTCAGATCCCAGGGCTGATCGATGATAAGAGCGCTTGGGCTTGGCCGCTTGCAATGCCAGGCGCGGGAGGCTATCGGCTAGGGTTCAAGATCATTCCGAAGGTCGGCGCGGAAGTGGCCGTTCTATTCATGCAAGGAGACATCGATCGTCCCTACTACTTCGCTGGCAATTGGGGAGCTCCGGAAGACGATGATCCGGAAGTGCCAGGCGGAGGGAGAGCGGCTCCGATCGAAGATGAAGTCAACGCGGTTGGCGAAGAGCTAACGGCTGAGGAAGCTCCGGACGTTCACACGCTCGAAACCGATAGCTGGCTCGTGGTCTTCGATGAACGCGAAGATTCTGGAGATCGCAGAAAGGGTGCACTCTTTTTTCGGCACAAGCTGACCGGTGATGTGATCGAATACGATTCGAAGATCCAAGGTTGGCTGATACGCGGGTCCGCGGTGGTATCGGTCGAAGCTAAAGCGCTGCTCAATTTCGAAGCTCCGCAGGTCCAGATCAATAAGCGACGCGTGCGAAACTCGGAGGAACCGATCTGATGCCGCTCAACCGTGACCTTGCAGAATTTTGCATCCGGCTTCGGACCGCTCCGGACGAGATCTGCTTCACGCTTCCTGGTGGAGCGCAAGCGTGCATCGAGCTGGACGCGAAAGCTCCGGACGTGGCCGAGCTAGCTAAGAAGGGATTCGCTCAGCTGAACGCGGCGCTCACTCCGCTAAAACCGCTCTTCGATATTATCGACGTGATCGTGGCGCTAAAGGACTGCATCCAAGCGATCCCGGATTCGATCGGACCGCCACCATCGCCAACGCCGATCATCGAATGCTTGCAAAACCTACTCGCGAAAGTGCAAGCGCTTTTGCGATTGCTTCCCCAGTATTCGATTCCGCTTCTGATCGCGGAAGTGCTGGACGTGCTGATCATGTTTCTCGAAGGGTACAAGGCGCAAATGCAGGCCCAGCTTCGCGCGCTTCAGAGGATCGTCGAAGCAGGCACGCGAGCCACCGAGCTCGGCAACGTGGACTTTCAATTGCTGCTTGATTGTGCCGAAGGAAATATGGGGGTCGAAGCAGCCAACCTGAACGCGAGCGTGAAGCCTCTCAACCGCTTGCTAGGTACGATCAATTTCTTCGCCGACCTTGCGGGGCTCCCATGCATCCCGAGTGTTCCGGACCTTAGCGAGCTCAACCAGAGCTCAATCGATCAGATCGATCAGATCATCGAAATTCTGATGCGCATTCGCCGGCTGATCCCGGTCCCAACGATCGACATGAGCAAGCCGAGCGCCACGTCCAAACCGTGCGAGTAGGAGGATCGATCGATGGCAGAGCAGATCAATCCAGCCGAAGCCTTCATAGGGGTTGGAATCATTCGGCCTTTTCAGAGGGACAAGAAGAACGATTATGCAAGCGCCGGCGGTCGGCGCTTGGTGGCAAGCTGTGTCGGTCAGGTCATTGGAACCGATGCGCAGAGCGAGGTCAGCCGGGGGGAGCTTCCTTGGCGGACCGACTTTGGATCGTGGGTCCACTTACTACGCCACCGCAAAGGACCGGCTACGGTCGAGCTCTTGCGCGCGTACATTCAAGACGCGGTCAAGCGTTGGGAACCGCGGGTTTCTTTCACCAGGACGATCCCGGTCTTCGATGGACCGCAAAGGCTCCTATCTGCCAAGGTCAGGTTTGACCTTATCGCTGAGAATCGACCGGGAAATCAGGTCACGCTGAGCGACCAAGAAGTGGAAGTCTCGATCGGCGGCTAGCTCGCTGGTATGCTGGCGCCATGGCCCTGCTAGCTGAGAACCTGGATTACACCGACAAAGACTTCGATGCGCTCCGATCTCGGCTCTTCAATCTGATCTCTTCGGTCTATCCTACTTGGAGCGACCGCAACGTAGCCAATTTCGGAAACATGCTGATCGAGTGCTTCGCTTTCGTGGGCGATGTGCTCGGCTTCTACCAGGACAATCAAGCGGCGGAATCGCGGTGGAGCGTCGCGCGGCAGAGAAAAAACCTGATCGCTCTAGCGAAGCTGATCGGTTTCACTCCGGAAGGTGCGAAGGCAGCACAGGTCGACGTCACGATCACGGCTCGAGATACAGCAACCGGAAGCTCTCCAATCGGGTCGGTCACAATCCCGGCGGGGACCTTCGTATTCACAGCAGAGGTCACGGATCCGGTTCGCTTCCAGCTCTTGAGCGATGCAGTGATCGGAGCCGGAGCGGATCCACCTGAAGACGAAGTCACGGCTGAGAATTCTGCTCCTGGTAGCGATGCGTTCACGAGCACTGGTCTACCCAACCAAAGCTTCGCGCTATCATCGGTTCCTTACCTAGACGATTCTCTGATCGTGGTTGCGGATGACGGCACCTATACCGAAGTCAGTAACCTACTTTCTAGCACGGGCACGGACAAGCATTTCCGCGTGATCGTGGACGAAACCGATCGAGCTACCGTGATCTTCGGCAACGGAGTCAATGGGAAGATCCCGGTCGGCAATATCGCAATGACCTACAAGACCGGCGGTGGAAGCGCTGGCAGTGTAGAGGAAAACACGATCACTCAGATCCCGGGCACCTTCACCGATTCTCTTAGCAATCCGGTCACGGTCACGGTCACGAACGCGGAAGCGAGCGCCGGAGCTCAGGACCGTCAGGGAGTGGAGCAGATCAGAGAGGCAGCGCCAGAATCGATCCGAGTGCTAGAGCGCTCGGTCACTCGTGAAGATTTCGAGATCGAAGCGCGTGGAGTGGAAGGCGTAGCGCGTGCTTTGATGCTCACGAGCGACGATGATCTGAGTGTTCCGGAAAATGCCGGCTACTTGTATCTGATACCGGAAGGCGGCGGATCACCTTCGACCGCAATCAAAAACGAGGTTGCTGCCATCTTCGCAGAAGATGGTGAGAAGCCGGCGCTATTGACCTTCGAAGTGGTAGTGCTCGACCCGGTCTACCTAACGATCAATATCCGCGCGGTGGTCTACTTCAATGAAGACGCGGATCTCGATTCGACTTCTAAAACCTACGTCGGCGCAGAGCTCCAAGAAGAGCTAGAGGCGTTCTTCGCGATCCGAAACACGGACGGCACAATCAACGATCAGATCGACTTTGGCTTCCGCTACAAGGACGAGGAAGGTGATCCCTCCGGAGAGCTACCGCTAAGCGATATCTACAACGTGATCCGTGACAATGCTTCAGTGAGAAAGATCGGCACGAAGACCAGCGACTTCTTGCTGAATGGCGAGCACGATGACGTCACGATTGCGGCGCGCGAATTTCCCAAGCTCGGCACGGTCACGATTATCAACGGAGTCACTTCGGAGATCCTGTAATGGCGGTCCAGAACCCAAGCTTCGAAGGCCCGAAAACCGGGTCGCTCTTGAATGAGAAGAGCGAAGCTTTCGAAGCTGAAAACTGGACGCTGGTAGAGGAAAACACCGCGGTCGAATTTGCTGGCTACCAACTCGGGCTGCAGGTCAACGCGGGGGAAAGCTTCGAAGGTGGTTGGGATTCGAACGAAGACTTCGCCTTCTTTTTCTACGGGCAAGGGTACGATCTCGAAAAGCTGGTCTTCAACGCTGGACCCGATCCGAGCATAGCGGAGAGCTTCGAGATCAATTGGGACGGAAACGAAGACTTTCAGTTTGTGTTGGTGCGCACGGAAGAATGCCCATTTGCAAGTGGCGAGACCTTCGATGATTTCGAAAGCGGATGGGATAACGACTCGTTCGTCTATGCTTTCGAAACCAGCGATCTGGTAGCCGCAAGCTTCAGCCCAGAAGACTTCGAGAGCTCTTGGGGTGTGGACTCTTACCTATTCGAATTCGATGATCCAGGGACTCAACTCGAAGCTTACGAAATCTACTTTGACGAATCGCTGGAAGGTTACGAGACGTTCGTCGAGCCAGTCGCCTATGAGTACACGGTTCGCGTGCGAGGATCGATCAACACGAACGGCGCAGATTATATTGTGGTGGTCAATAGCTCGACCGTGAAGTACCAGAACGGATCGAGCGATACGCAGTCGGACATTGCAGCGGCGCTAGCTGATCGCGTGGACTCGATCCACGGGATCAGCGCAGTACAAGACGGCACCATACCGGCAAGGATCCTGATCGGAATGGAAGATCCGCGCGAGCTCTTGGATCCCGCGTTCGACCTGACCGTGAACGCTTACGTGGAAAACAACGAAGGGGTCGACGCTTACCTCGAAACGCAGTGGGTTGGATCGTGGATCACCGGCTGGCCGCAGTCCGGGATCATGCGCACGATTCCGATCGTGTAGGGAGAAAGAAAAATGGCTAGCTCAGATTGGACCGTGTGTACCGACTCACTCAATACCGCTTCGGTAGATCGTGGAGTCACGAACGGGATCGCTCGACCGGGTGGCGGCGGCTCCTTTCTTTACGGCTTCAATTCACTAGCGGTGGTCACGGGTGCGGTGGCTCTCTTTACCAACAAGACCAACTTCGCGCCTAACACCAAAGGCGGTCGGATCTCGGCAGCGATCCAGCGCGGAGTCGGCGGCGGAAATTCTGGCTTCGCTCCGTTCATCTTCCTTGGTCTGCAAGGACCGAGCGTGGATGACGTGGGCTACTTGCTCGGGCTGAGTGACGAAGAGCCGAGCAAGATCGTTTTGCGCAAAGGAGCTCTGAGCACTGGGCTACCTTCAGCCGCGATCGGTGAAGCCGGGATCTTGGCAAAAGGAACGGACACCTATTCGACCGGGGAGTGGGTTCACCTATTGCTGGATATGATCGTCAATGAGAACGGCGACGTACTTTTGCAAGCAAAGCAGAGCGATGTGAGCGTTCATGACGTGGACGATCCTACTTGGGCAGCGATCCCGGGCTTGGATGATTTCGTGGATGATGCGCTCGGGATCAATAGCGGAAGTCCACCCTACACGACTTCGCGTTTCGGTTTCGGCTTTCAGGTCTCCGACGTCACGCGGCGGAGCTTCTTCGATTACATCGAAGTCTTGCGGCAACTCTAAGTAGGAGCAGAGAGCAATGTCAGCGGTTGCGCTACTCAAATTCTACCAGGCTTCACCAACCCCGATCACGGGTGACGGTGAAGCTCTGAAGGTGGTCGCAGGGAACGCGGTCAATATCCAGATCAGCGATACCACCGACGTCGATACGTGGTCGCTAGAGTTGCTCTATGCTCCGCCCGGGAGCACGCACGGACCGATCACTCCCGGGAGTCCTTCGCTACTCGATAGCGGATCCGATCCGACCTTCTTGGACTACAACTTCACTCCGGACGTTCCCGGAGCGTATCGCTTCCGCTTGACCGTGGCAGATGGTGCCGCTATCAGCGACGTCGATATCCGCTGCATTGCGGTTACGCTTGCAAACGGAAACATTCCGCACCCGTATCAGCGTGACCCGCTTCCACTTGAATCGAGCGAGAAGCCAAACGAAGAGAATTACGGCGGGCAACCTTGGGGCTGGGCTGGCGATGAAACCGACAGCGATCACCCAATGGGGAACGCGGTTGCGATCGCGCACGATCGTCTGGACTTCGATTACGGTCGGACGATCTTCGTGGGGAAGCACGGAGCAGACACGAACGATGGCCTCTCTCCGAGCAAAGCAAAGCTGACCTTTGCTTCAGCGGCTACGGCTGCAAGCGCACTCAGTCCGGCACCTTCAGCAACCAATCCGGCGTCGATCGTTTGCCAAGACTCAGGAGTCTATGCCGGCTTTACCGTGCCGGCCTATGTCCGGATCTATGCGCCCGAAGCGTTCTTCGAATCCAGCGTCGTGGTCAGCTCATACGGATCGATCGTGGAGATCGGAACGTGCTACGAAACTGCTAGCGGCAAAGCGATCGACGTCACGGCTGATCGTTGCAGTATCAAGGTCAAGCAAATCAGGTTGATCGGTGGATCATCGGTTGGGATCTATTGCTCCGGTAGTGACTGCGATTTGGACGTCAGCGTGATCAGCTGTGAAGGCGCGGCTAGTGTTGGCGTCGAAGGTGACGGAGTTGTGAGCTTGCGAGCTGGCGCAATTCTGCTCGGAGCAAGCAACACCAAAGCGATCAAGGTCGATTCCGGTTATCTGACAGGATTGATCAACCTGATCTATGAAACCGGCGCTGTGAGTGGAACGGTCGGAATTGACGCCACTGGAACAGGTGGCGTGGATCTTTTCGTGGGCTTCGTGCAAGCTGACGCCGCGATCGAAGCAGCGTCAAATGTGGCCGCGGTCTTCGCTGGAGAAGTGGTCGGATCGGTGAGCGGCGGAAACGTGCGCTTGGTGGATGCATTCTCTGTTTCCAAAGCGGCCGCGGACTATTCGCAAGCGGTCTTCTTTGGAAAGCATGGGAGCGACTCCAATAGCGGGCTTTCGCCGGGCAAAGCAAAGCTGACCTATGGTGCTGCAGTAACAGCCGCGGAAGGGCTTTCACCCGGGTCGAGCAACCAGATCGCGATCGTGTGCTTGGACGGCGGAACCTATACGGGCGGTAGTGCGTTGCCAACCTACTGCCATCTATTCGCACCGCATGCGACGTTCACTTCCGGGATCACGGTTCCTTATGCGGGCTCGTCAATGAAGATCGGCGAGCTACAGATCGCAAGCGGTCCTGGCATCCACGTCACGAGCGCAGCCGTTGGTGCGCGCGTAGAGGTTGGAGTCGTGCGAGCGCAGGGCGGAGGTACGAGCGGGATCCAAGTGACCACCGCAACCAACGTTCGCGTGAAAGCTGATCGAGTCATTGTCGAAGGCTCCGGCGCTTACGGTGTGCACATGGTAAGCGGAGAAGCATTCTTTGAGGTTGGCGAGATCGCGATCTCTAACAACGGCTCGTTCGGTGTTTGGGTGCAAGCCGGATCCTTAGCAATGCATGCCGGTGCGATCCACGAAGTCGGATCGTATGCAGCCGTTCAAGCCGTCATGGTTACTGGCGGATCAGCCAACTTGATCGCTGAGCTGATCTCTGCTGATACGGCGATCAGTTGTAGTGCGAATCCAACGAACGTGTTTGCGGCCGAAGTGAACGGCACGGTAGCTGGATCTGGACTCAGCCTGCTAACTTCTGCAGGAGGCTCGTTCGATTACGCACAAACCATCTTTATTGGCAAGCACGGCAACGATTCAAACGATGGTCTGAATCCTTCACAAGCCAAGCTGACCTATGGCTCAGCTATGACAGCCGCAAGCGGTCTGTCCCCAAGCTCTTCGAATCAGATCGCGGTCGTGTGCGTCGACGGTGGATCGTATGGCGGCCTATTCACCGTTCCTAGTTATGTGCACGTTATTGCGCCGAGTGCTTCGTTCAACCAAACGATCACCATGAGCAGTAACTCGTCGCTGCGTGCGCGCTCGGTTTCGATGACCTCGGCTAGTGGCGTGATTCTGTCCGGTGACGAAATCGAAGTCGAGCTTAAAGATCTGCAAGCGGATTACGCTACCGGATCAGGAATCGTCAACTCGGGCAGCAAAAACCGAGTGCGGATCGGGTTGCTCAATGTGTCTGCCGGCTCTGGCACATACGGGATCAATTGCGGTACTTCGAGCACACGCGAGATCCTGTTGGAGATCGGCGAGATCCTTCTATCCGCTGACTCAGCTGTTGCGCTCTACTGTACCGCTGGCACGGTCTCAGGCTTCATTGGGCGGATCATCGAAAACGGATCCCATACTAACACGGTCGGGATCCAGGGAGCCGGGAGTTGGAACCTATTCATTGGTCAGCTCTCCGCCGATACGGCTGCAAACACCGGCGCCGGCTACATCGAATTGGTTGCGGGTTGGGTTACAGGAACACTGACCGGCGATAACCAAAACGTATTGGTCGCTTCGCACGCAAGCAATGCCGCGATCCATGTTTCTTGGCCGCTAGAAATGTCAGAGACGAGTGCTCCGGGAACGCCGGATTCCGGCAAAGCCTATCTGTATCTTGATTCAGCGGACGGAGACGCCAAGATCAAATTTGATAACGATCAAGTGGTCACGATCGCGGACAAGACGTAGGAGCTCACGCAATGGGATACGGGACCACTTGGGGAAGTTCCTGGGGAAGCGGCGGCGGCGTCGCTAGCCTGGTCGGATCTACCTCAGACTTCGGTCCCTTTCTTGCTGCCATTGCGCGCGGTCACGGAGGAAGGATCCAGCCAGAGAACTGGACCACGCCCGACGCGGATTACGTAATGTGCTTGGGTAGTGACGTGCCGGGGCACTTCGGCAAATTCAACCACGAAGATCGGATCGATGTTTCGCAAGAAGTGGACTTCGAAACCGGATTGATCGTGCGATGCTCGGCGCGCATCCGGGGACCTTCAGCAATGCCGTCCGGTGCTTCATGGTGGGCCCGGCTTCTGCTGGACGGCGTAGAGTTTGCGCGGCGCAAGATCGAAGCTGGTCGCACGCGAGACCTGTCCGATATGGGAGCGAATCTCACGCACCTTAACCCGGGAACGCACGTGCTCACCTTCCGGTTGCAGCTACAAGGCTCGCCGGCAGCCGGCCCATACCTTGCCGAAATGCCGGCCTTCTATCTCGACTCGATCTCGGTGGACCTGCCATGAGCCTTTCGCTTCTCAACCGATCACCGGAGCCGGGCGAGTATCAGGTCCCGATCGATACTCTGATCGAGCTCGACGTCACGAACACGGAAAGCGGTGGGATCGATGCATCGCAGACCACGGTCTACGTAGAAGGCGTCATAGCGTATCAAGCTGGATCCTTTCAGACCGGGTTTGATGGACCCAGCAGCTCAGCAACCACGCTTACGCCGCACACGCTCCGGATTATCATTGATCCGACTTCTGATTTCGCAAGCCTGCAAGTGGTCACGGTCCGCGTGGTTTCCGAATCCGTGGGCGGCACTTACACGATCGATCAAAGCTACGACTTCACCATCGAAGATCTGACCGCTTCGGAAGTGCTGAGCGTGGTCGCGATTGATCTCGACCAAATAGAGATCATCTTCGACGAAGAAATGGACGAAGACTCGGCGCTCGAGATTTCGAACTACTCGATCGCTCGTACTGCGGCCAGCGCTCCGTCCGTTAGTGCCGAAGTGGAGTCGGTCGAAAAAGTGAATGCGTCGACCTTCTTGCTAACCACTGACATCAATCTGACCCACGGCGCGACCTATGAGCTTTCGATCAGCGGTGTAGAAGACGCCTTCGGGAACACGATCGATCCGACCACGATCGATTTCACCGGCTACACGCCACCGGTGCCAGAAGATCGAGACTTCAATCTCTGGCAGATGTTTCCGCGCATGAATCGAAACGAAGATATCACGCGCGATCTCTGGAAGACCCTAGCAGTGCTGCAAGAGGTCACGGATCAGCTGCTCTTTGGGATCGACGCTTGGACCGAGATCTTGGATCCGGATCTAGCTCCCGAGCCTTTCGTGGACGCAATGCTTCACGATATGGGGAACCCTTTCAGCTTCCCGCTAGAGCTGATCGACAAGCGACGGCTCTTGCGAGTGCTGGTCGAGATCTATCGCCAGAAGGGAACGGCCAAAGGGATCAAGAACGTGGTCCGTTTCTTCCTCGGTTTCGAGATCGAGATCACAGCCTACGAAGCGATCGGTCTAGTGCTTGGAGAAAGCGAGCTCGGGATCGATTGGGAGCTCGGGATCGGCGACCAGCGAGCGGCCTATACCTTCCTAGTGACTCTGGCCTTCAATCCTACCGAAGAGCAGCGAAAGCGTTTGATCCGTATCGTAGAATACATGAAGCCGGTCAACACGCACCTTGGGGAAGTGGAGGAACCGGAGCAACCTGATATATTCGACCATTGGGAGCTCGGAGAAAGCGAGCTCGGCGAGACCACCGATCTGCACTGAGGGTTAATCATGGACCGAAAAGACTTCTACTATCGGCAAAAGGTGACCGAAGGCGAGCTAGACGAAGCCTTCGATGCAGCGGAAAACGCCGACCACAATCTCATGGTCGATCAATCTTTGGTCGGGCTGCTCTCTGGCAATGTGACCGAGAAGTCTACGACTCCGGATATCTCGGTCGATGTTTCCGCAACCGTGGGCTACGACCAAGAAGGTCAGCGGATCAATATCCCGAGCTCAGAGAACGTGGACGTGAGTGAGGATTACACGAGCACGAGCACGAGCGTTGCTGGATCCGGAAACGAAAAGATCGTTTCGCTCTTCGTCGAATTCGAGCGTTCGCTTTCTGATCCGCGCGTGGACGGAAACTCTCAAACCGTATTCTTCGATCGTGACGAAAGCTACGCATACTTCGTGAAGCAAGGCGCGGAGAGTTCTCCACCGGCAACTCCGCCGGCGCTCGAAGCGGACAAACTCTTGCTCGCGGATATCACGCGAAGCTATGGGCAGACCCAGATCTTCGACGCGGACATCAATGCGATTTCGCGCCGGCAAAACATGATCGGAAACCGCTACAGTGGCGAAGTCGTGGTCTGCGTTACCTATACCGGGGACGTCAAGCTCGGGACCTATGAGAAGCCATTCACAAGTCTGTCTTCGGCGGCGACCTACATTGCCGCTCAGATGGCAGCTACCGGTCGCGACGAGTGGTCGATCAAGTTCATTGGTCCAGAATCGACCGACTACTCTTCTTTCGCGATCCCGTCCGGAGTGCGCCACTTGAGGATCCAGGGCAACGGTCGACATCAAACCAAGTTGGCTGGACCAATCTCGTGGTCGGTCGATGACACCGAAGAGCGCACGTTGGAGTTTGTGGATCTTGAGTTCAATCACACGCTCACGATCAGCGGATCGATTGGCGTGCAAGATCACAAATTGATCTTCGAGCGTGCAAGCTCGATCGCTACCGCCCCGCTGAGTCTGAGCGGAATCACCACGTCCGGCGGCAAGATCCAGATGTTCGTCAAGGGTGATCTTTTCTCCACGCTCTCACAGGAGGGGTTGGAGTTTCAGGGTCACAAAAACTCAGGCGACCAAAGCAAGATCGAGATCGAAGCTTGGGGAGTCGAATTCATGGCCAATCAATACGCCGACTCGTTTCAGCTGTTTGGTTGTGACCTGAAGGCGTTCGACTTCTACGCCAACAGCCTTTCGCGCATCCGAGAGTGCTGGCTAGCTGGAGGCTTCTCTTTCATCTTCGGAAGCTCGCAAACTCTCGGGGTGGACGCATTCACAAATTGGTGGCTGAAAAATGTCTCAGTCACTTTGACCAATGTGACCAAAGTGATCTACGGCGACACCACGGCATAGGGAAGGAAGAGCCACAAATGGAAGAGCTACAAACTCAGATCATGCAGCAAACCCTGACCGTGATCGGGACGCTGCTCGCGGCGCTGCTCTCATGGGCAAGCGCTGAAGCTATTCGCTGGATCCGGCAAAAGCGAAAGGCCGGCTATGTGCAAGATCTCGCGGTGCGATTCATTACGATCGCGGATATCGTGGTCGCGCGCGGAATGCAGAAGCAGGTCAAGAAGGCCCGGCTAGCAGCCGAAGACGGCAAGCTCACCAAAGCGGAGGGAAAGCGCTTGCTCGACTCTGCTGTGAAGGACGTTCTTGATTACGCAAGCCAGCAGATGGTCCAAGACGCGGAGCGTGTGATCGATCCGGTCACGATCCGAAAGCTCGCGGAAGATGCGGTCGAAGCCGCGGTCTACCGCTACAAGCAAAAGCAGGGGGGCGAATCATGAGGAAGCCGAACGCTATTCATGCTCTGGCCTGGTTTGCTTTGGCTCTAGTGGTCGGGCTGATCGGTGCCACTCAGCAGTCTTGCGCCACGGTCAAACCGATCCTGCGCACGCTTGACGACGTGGCCCGCTGGCATTGCGCGCGCTACTACTCAGGCGTCCAAGCGGTGAGCATCGAAGATGCATGGGAAGCCTACTGTAAGACGCGTGAAGCTTGGGCACCTTGGATCGATCCAGTGATCCGAGCTCAGCAAGAAGGCGTCGCCATTGCATCAGGAGCCGAGCTGGCTAGCTCCGCTTCTCCCGCTGCTTCCGCAACTCTCGAGCCTCAATGCCCAGAGCCGGCAAAGCCTCCGGAGCCGGTCGCTCCGCCGGCGCCATCGGCAAGCGCGGGGGTAGAGCAATGATCGGGCTCTTCTCTTTCTCGGATCTTTCACGCCTGATCAATGGCGAGAAGCTACGGCTGAACGGAGCGTTCCCGGATCCTTTCGATTCTCGCGACCGGCTATTTGAGGAATCGGTCGCGCTGCCTTCTGCTCTTCCGGTATCTGCTGATCTCGATCAGGGGCAAGCACCGAAAAATCAGGATGGGACCGGATCGTGCTGTGGTCAGGGTGCGGCCAACGCGGTCTGGTTGGCGTATCAGTATCTTGGGATCAAAGCTCCCGAGCTCTCTGCTCTGTTCCCCTACTACAACTCGCGTCTCTACCACCAAGGGAGCAAGGTCAAGGATACTGGCACGTCGGTCCGTTACACGCTGAAGGGGGTCAAGCGTTTCGGATTGCCTCCGGAGACGGCGCATCCAATGGTCCCAAGCCGGGTCAATACGAAACCGAGTTGGAACGCGTATCGGCTCAGCTACGATTATCACGGCGTCCGCGGCTACTACCGGATCGCCAAAGGTGACGTCGCTAGCTGGCGCAAAGCGCTAGCTCTCGGTTTTCCGATCGTGGCTTGGTGGAAGCTCGACCGACCATTCAAGAGCCGAAAGGGACCGGATGTGATCGGTCCGTGCGATTGGCGAAACGATTTCGCTGGCAACCATTGCATGTGCTGTCCAACCTACTATCCAGGCGGAGACTTCGGGATCCTCAATTCTTGGGGAGCATGGCGGCGCAATGGACGTCAGCGAGTGACCGAGGCTTTCATAGCAGAGGCAAATGACGCATGGGCAATGGACGTTCAACGGTAGTCGCGGCGCTCGCGCTTCTCTTCTTGGGTGCGCATTGCGGAAACAAGCCAGAGCCGAAACCTGATCCGGACCCGGCATCTTGCGCGGATGCATGCGCGCACATGGCAGAGCTCGGCTGCGAGGAAGCAGAGCCAACCCCGGAAGGGGCAACGTGCGTAGAGGTCTGCGAAAATGTGGAAGGCTCGGGAGTGGTCACGCTCAATCCGGCTTGCGTGATCGGGATCGAATCCTGCGAGCAGGTCGAAGCGTGCGTCCAAACCGGGGAGCTCGGGGCCGCCGGCAGGGGCGGATCGGCAGGCTAATCGCAACCGCCCGTTCCGGCGTCTGAGCGCCACGCTCAGCCGGGCTAGCTCAGAGCTTGGGCGCTAGAGCCTGACCAAGCTCGGGCCGCACAGCGAGGCTCTGCGCGGCCGCTCTGGCTGAGCCGCGAAAGCGGACCCGCGGACCATTCTCTGTCAGGGCCCAGCTTGCCTTTTGCGCTTGATTCTGGCGCAACCCTGGTCCGCCGAAAACTTGACTCTTGCACGCTTGCGCGCGTAGTGGATCACTAAGGCGCGGTTATGCAAAAGACCGAAGCTCAGCTAAGAGAGGAAGCGCTAAGGCTCGCAGCGGAGAGCGGAGCAGATCCACGAACGGCGCGTCGCTGGCTCGAAGGTGAGGCAGTGAAAGGGATCACCGACCAGGCTTTGCGTAGCGCGGCCGAGCTCTTGAATATCGAAGGCCCGAAGGTGAAGCAATGATCTTGGAAGAGCTGGAAGATCTAGGTCTCGAAGACGAGCCGGCTTTGCAACGCATGGGCTACGCCGATTCGATCGCGCTCGCTTGGGAAGCTTCAGAGCATCCGAGCGATATGGCTTGGATTCTGTTTCGGATCACCTTGGATGCAGCCAACCGGACGCTCGTAACGATCGCAGCGCTGACCGCGATCGGCACTACGGTCGAGCGTGACGATTTCGTGCTCGCGGCTGTGAAGCTGGCGCGCGAGATCTGCGAAGAGCCTGGGGACGAAGCTCTCACAAGGCTAGTGCGGATCCACAATGCGATCCTCAACGACGGGCTTCAGCGCGGAAAGATCAAACTGCTAGGAGAGGGAGAGGAAGAGCAGCAGATCCTATTTGACGAAAGCGGTCACCCGCACGTGGTCGCGTGGCAAACTCTCCGCGCGTGCTTGCGGCTTCTGGTAGAAGACGAACCGAAGCGCACGGCTGAGATTGCGCGTTGCGGTTTTGAGATTGTGGACGCTGGTCCATTTGCAAAATCGATCGCTGACTTCTTTCGTAAAGGACTGCAATTCGGCGAAATTTGGACAGCTTGGAAAGCGTGGGAAAGCATCGGCTCAAACCACGTTGGTCAAGCGTGATATTCTTCGGGTGGGCGCGTCGCTCACTCGAACCCGATCGGCAACGGGGAGCGTAACGCGCCCCTTTCTTTTCAGGAGCGAAGCAAATGGGAAACATCTGGGATGATACTGACAAGCGTGCAAAGGAAAGTGCGGGCTCTGGGATCTTCGTGAAGCTGGAAGATCACGAAGACAAGTTCGTTGGAGCCTTCTTGGGTGATCCGTATCCGCAAGAGCTCTTTTGGGATCAGAAGCAGGGCAAGTACGTCCCGTACACTGAAGAGCACGCGAAGGCGGACGAGAAGATGACCCTACGGGTGAGCTTGAACGTCTTCGTGACCTCGGAGAACGGCGAAGTGCTGAAGCAGCCGGCGGTCAAAATCTTCGAAATGAACGCGACCACCTTTCGCGCGATCAACAAGTGCCGCAAGCGCTACGGATTCGAAAAGTGTTACTTCGAAGTCGAGCGCAACGGCAAGAAGAAAGACACCAACACCACCTACACTGTGCTACCGGACGAAGATATCGATCCGGCTGATCTCAAGAAGCTTCGCGAACTGAAGCTACACGATCTCTCCAAGAAGAGCCGCGGAGGAAGTGAAAGCGATCAGCAACCGGAATCGGATGACTACGATCGCAAGCAATCCGGTAGCGATCCGATCAGCAAGGCCGACGCGCAAGAGCTGGTCGAAGTGCTACGCAAGGTCGATCGCGATCGGCTCGACGAATTTCTGGCGAAGTTCGGGATCGCCAAGGTCAAGGAGCTGAAGCAGAAAAATCTGAGTGAAGCGCGGAGCTTCCTCGGTCTGGACAATCAATCCGAAGGCGAGGAAGGCGAATCGGATCCCTTCGAGGATTGACCGATGCAGAATCGGGATAGGCGCGACGAGCCTATTCCTTCGGCTGATCGGTATTTGCGCGCCGTCTTCGATCATGACGGATACTTGGCCGCGGCTTTCGAAGGCTACAAGCTACGCCGCGGTCAAGTAGCCCTAGCGCGCGCCGTCGATCGAGCGATACGAAGGGAAGGCGAGAAAGGTCACTTGATAGCCGAGGGACCGACCGGCACTGGCAAGTCGCTTGCCTATTTGGTGCCGGCTACCTACCACGCCGCAACCCAAGGGTCGGCGGTGGTAGTGGCGACCGCAAACATCGCCCTACAGGAACAGCTCACGGAAAAGGATCTTCCACTTCTACAAGAGATCCTACCGTGGCCGATCAACTTCGCTTTACTCAAAGGGATCGGAAACTACCTCTGTCTATCCGAGCTCGAAGATTTCGAAGCAATGCGCGGTCAGCTTCGGTTCGATTCCTTCAGCGATGATCCGCGCGTGAATGAGATCTTGGACTGGGCGCATGAAACCGGGACCGGCGATCGCAATGAGCTACCGTTCGAACCGGGCGCTCTCTGGTCGCGATTCTGTATCGCTTCGGACGATTGCATGAAAGACAAGTGCAATCATGCTGACCGATGCTTCGCGCTCGCTGCTCAGCGAAGAGCGAAGAGCGCCAACGTGATCGTGACCAACTATCACTTGCTCTTTGCGGACATCATGGTCCAGATGAAGACCGAAGGTCACGTGCGGATCCTTCCACAGTATTCGATCGCGATCTTCGACGAAGCGCACAAGGCGGCCGATATCGCGCGCGACTTCTTTGGCTTCCGCTTCACTGCTCGCGGTATGGCTCAGTGCGTGCGCCGGCGAGTCACGAAGGGAGAGAAGCCCGGGATCGCTCGCGGTCTATCCGAGGAAGTGGAAGGCAAGGCAAACGCTTTCTTCGCTGAGCTCGGGGAATACTACCGGAGCAAGAACTACCGGATCAGGCTGAAGCAACCTTGCCCGGTCGAATCCTGGCAAGAGCTGATCGAAGTGCTGAGCTACGCACGTAAGAGCATGCTCGGCGTTGCTACTAGCCTCGAAGGTGACGTCAGCTTGGAAGCACGCAAGCGTGATCTAGAGCTCGGCGTCCGCAAGCTTGGTGAGTACATCGCAGGCGTTGACGCTGCGATGCACCTTACCGGCGAACCGGATTACGTCTACTTCTTGGAGGAAGATCGGCGCGGCAACGTGGCGCTGCTTTGCCGTACCGTGGACGTTGCTCCGATTCTAGCCGAACAGCTATTCGCAAAGATTGATTCGGTCACGCTCACGAGCGCCACGCTTTCGACCGGTGGATCCTTCGACTACATCGCCAAGGAAACCGGAGCACCGAAAGATCAAACGTGCACGCTGATCGCTGAGTCACCTTTTAGCCACGAGCAGTCATTACTGATCGTTCCGGGCGCGGATGATCTTCCACTACCGACCGAGCGTGAGGAATTTTCTTCGGCCGTGCCAGAAG
>Ga0272442_10000880_pt1 | contig 46926 bp, 16 predicted proteins | sample SSMForm2O_FD_200262 | JGI IMG/M metagenome (GOLD analysis project Ga0272442, IMG submission 200262) | Marine sediment archaeal communities from Little Sippewissett salt marsh, Falmouth, MA, United States - SSM-Form-2O | ecosystem: Environmental > Aquatic > Marine > Wetlands > Sediment ...
GTGTTGGACCCCAGTTATGGCCGATTATCTCACTTCCGGTAATATATGCGCCCATATCAATCGACTCGGTTGTATTATCGTCGTCATCGTAATCCTGCAGGTCAACTCCGGCATTTATACAGGGAGAGCTGCCCTGCAGGTGATAATCACCGCCGCCGACCAATAATGGGTTACTGGTAATCGTATCCATATCATAGCCGGTCGCGCTCTGCCAGTCACCGAGAGTGTAGTAGTGAATTGAGGGACTTTTTTCTCGGTAAGCAAATTCACTAAAGTCGTAAAAGCAGTTGTAGTTTGAAAAGGCTATCAGATGGGTGAAAGGATATGGGCCGGGGTAGCCGGGCCATTCAATAACTATATCATTGTCTCCCTCCAGAATGTTGTTCCACAATTCGATATCTGTAACAGAATCATAGTAAGACGTATAGAAACTGTCACAATCAACCGCCGTATTGTTGTAAATATAAGAATGGTCAACTGCATAGCCTGCATCAAAACCGGCTCCGCAATTGATGGCTATATTCTGGTAATAATGGTTGTAGGAGGAGTTGTATTCTCCGGAAGTGGAGCCCATTGTGTGGTACCCCACACTCGCATTGAGCGCGACATTATATCGCCAGGTGTTGTTGTTGAGATAACCGGCCTTGATACCGTAGGCGTTACGGACATTGAAGCCTACGTCCACCGTGTTTCCCTGGAATATATTATATTCGCAGGCATCTTTTCCATCCGAATGGTCAGGGTCTCCAAAAAGCATTATACCGGCAGCATTGCGGCCGGTGTAGTCGGAACTGGTAATATCGTGAACGTAGCAGTTTTCAACGACGCAGTAATCCGCCCAGTACAAAGTAATCCCCCAGTTCAAGCTGGGGTCGCCGGCGCACCAGCCGTAGATAAGCTCAAGGTTTCTTAACGTACAATAAGTAGCACGGTCGTAAGCTGCGACAATACCGCCTTCAATCTTAAAGCCATCGACGATAACATGCTGAGAGTTCGGACCCAGTGACCACGCATAAGCGCTTCTGCTGCCGGGCAAACTCGGTGAACGCACCACAGCAGCTAATTGAGGCGAGGAAATGAAAGTAATCGGATTTCCCGCCGTTCCGTTATTGACTACCCTGAATGAATTAATGGGGTCGATATACGTTCCCGCTTTTACGTAAACCGTATCGCCCGCGACCAAAGTGTTACAGGCCTTCTTCAGCGTCTCCCACGGCAGGGCCTCCGTACCGGGGTTCGAATCATCTGCGGCAGGGTCATTCTGAGCAACATAATAATCCGTCGCAAACGCCGGTGCCGCCGCCAAACCCGCCAGTACAACAAAAGCCGTTAAAAAAAATGTTTTTCTCCAGGACATGATTTGCCTCCTTAAAAAAATGTTAATGATTTGTATTTCTCCATTCGCTCATTGTCTAATTCCGCTGACAAACGAACATTTCGCTCATGTGCAAATTGCACAAACTCATTGCTGCAACAAAGTTACAGCAAACATTACTGTACATTGGAAGTTTTGATAATACACCTCCTAAATTTCGCACATTTGTCTTGTACGACCTATACATCCCGCTTCGGTCTTTGTCAAGTTTTTTTTAATTTTTTTCAGGTGGGCAGTAGCAGCCATCAATAAAGAGCCTTAACAGCAACACTACATCAAGAAAGCGTGGCGGCTTTGATGGCCGCCACGCTTTAAAAAAGCCTGTTTTTCAAACTAATTCTATTGGACCTGCACTACGAGACCTGCAATAACCTGACGGTTGATGTTGGAGTGAGTAACGCTCGGCGTCTCATTAGCGCCGGTCGCCGCCTTGTAGCCGGCAACTCCGTCGGCGGAGACCATGCTAAGTTCGACAGTCTCGGTAAAGCTGTTGTTAACAGAATAGGTGCCGGTATTACCACAGGTCGCTGCTAAAACGACCATGTCACCGTCATTAGTAGAAAGGGCGGTTGTTGATATAGTGGCAGTCGTGCCGCCATTGGAATCGCTGGCACCGACAGGACTGGTCTGGTTGACGTTCTGCATAAATACACTCGTGAAAGCCGGTGTCCGGTTAGGATTGTCTGCCCATGTTACTACAAAGCTGCTGCCGGAAGCGGCGTTAATACCAGCCTCGTTGAGAATGAACAGGCTGGCATAAGCCCTGTAGCCGCTGCCGATATTCTCTTCAATAACCTCGGTCATAGTCTGGCCGCCGTAAGTTACAGAAGTTATATTCATATCGGCATTATTGTCTTCTGCGTGAGCGGTGAATACCAGGAGCCGGTTCGTGCCGGATTCTGCGGTGTGATTAGTGCCTGAAACCCATGAGCCGATAATCTCGACATCCGAAGGCGCAGCCACTGTTGTAAAGCTCCAGACGTTGCCGGTTGTAGTACCAGCTTCGTTGATTTCATCGATACGCCAGTAGTATGTAGTATCATTAGACATCGTGCCCGGATCAAAGGTTGTTTCGGTCTGGTTGCCCTGGAAACTGCCGGGGCTGGTAGTGCCGAAGTAAACATCGCTTGAGGTCGAGCCAGTACCTGCCGTCCAGCTCAAATCAGCATCAATGCTGACATCAGTTGCACTGTTAGCAGGACTCGGATTGGAAGCCTGGCCGGGCGGTGTTGGGCCACCTGTATAGATATCATTGACCTCACTCTGGGTCAGAGCATAGTTGTAAACCCGGACATCATCAATGAGACCATCCCAGGCACGCGTCATCCCATCGGCGTTCAGGCCAATATAGACATCCCAGTCATTGGTTGTTATGCTGCCCGAACAGTCGAGGGAGTTAGTATCGACACCATCCAGATATACATACGCCTTCGAACCGTCATATACACCGGCAACGTGGTGCCACTGGTTGTCGAAAACGCCGTCAGCGCCTTTGACTCCATCCCATGGCAGACCGACACCACCGACGAAGAAACTGATACCATTGTCGCGTCCAGCCTTTTGGAGCGCCCAGCCGCCGCTGTTGTCCGTACCCTTGGCGATAATAGTTGAAAGGTTTCTCCAATCGAAGTAATCAGACTTTATCCAGGCCATAGCCGTCATTGGGCCGGTAAGGTCAAAGAAAGATTCATTAGGTATCGCTACATAGTCAGTAGTGCTGCCTGCAAAATCCAGGCACCAGCCGCGTTCGGCATCGTCTGTCCAGTTTACACTGCCGAAAAGTGTACCGTCGTTGCCGTAAGTACTCGAATCTGTAGCGGTACCACCGGAGGCGTCATCCATCTCCCACCAGCCAATAATCTCATCGCCTGTACTGACGATTGTTGTAAAGCTCCAGACAACTCCGGTGGTTGTGCCGGTAGAATTGATTTCGTCGATACGCCAGTAATAAGTCGTATCGTTATCCATCGTTCCGGGGTCAAACGTTACAGCCGTTTGGTTGCCCTGGAAAGTGCCTGGTGAGGTTGTGCCGAAGTAGACATCGCGGCTGGTGGCATCGGAGCCGGCTGTCCAGCTTAAATCGGCGGTAATCGCAACATCTGTTGCACTGTCAGTTGGGCTTGGATTAGCTGCCTGACCCGGAAGCGGCGGCGGAGCAGCCTCGGTTGTGAAACTCCAGACAGCGCCGGTTGTCGTGCCGCCGACATTGATTTCGTCGATACGCCAGTAGTATGTAGTGTCATAGCTCATTGTGCCGGGTTCAAAAGTCGTTGCCGTCTGGTTTCCCTGGAATGTGCCGGGTGAGGTGGTGCCGAAGTAAACATCACTTGAAGTCGCCCCTGTCCCTGCCGTCCAGCTTAAGTCGGCATCGATACTTACATCTGTTGCGCTGTCAGCCGGGCCTGGATTTGAAGCTTGGCCGGGGGCTGCGACTATAGTGGTAAAGCTCCATACGGCGCCGGTTGTTGTGCCGGCGCTGTTGACCTCGTCGATACGCCAGTAATAGGTCGTATCGTTAGACATCGAGCCGGTATCGAAAGTGGTAGCGGTCTGGTTGCCTTGGAAGGCGCCGGGACTTGAAGTGCCGAAATAGACATCGTGTGAATCGGCGCCGGAGCCGGCTGTCCAGCTTAAATCAGTATCTACGGCTACATCTGTCGCGCTGTCTGCAGGGCTCGGGCTGGAAGCCTGTCCCGGAGGCGCTACGCCGCTGGTATATGTCACAATCAGCTTCGGTCGGGTAGATGCATCAACGACTTCTGTTGATGCGAAATACCGGAGACTATCGATGCTGGCCACATCATCGGAATTCACCAGCATTCCATAGTTGGTCGATGGCGCAAGAACCCAGTCGGCTACCATATTTGTCACGCTCCAGTTCTTGTATTCATTATTGGTAAGATTGAGCGATTGTGTGTCTTCAGCCGAAGCGATGTCACTTTGGCCGCCATCAGCGCCTCCGGTCCAGCTATTCGTGCCGTCATAGGTATTCCAGCTACAGGCACTAATGACAGGGTTAACATTGATGACTTTATGTACACTGATGTCGTACGAGCTGTCAATGTCACTGTCAACCTGATACAGATACAATGTCGCATCAATGATAGTTGCATCAGTGGGGATTGAAGAAAGGTCCCACTTGATGATGGTCGTGTTGGCAATGATGTCGGCCGGCCATGTATAGGTGTTCAATGTAACATCAGTCGAATAGTTAACAGAGCCGCCTTCACCTACATTCGTATATGTATCTTCTATTGTGCCGGGATGGTCTGTGTTGGTTGCATCGCCGAATTCTTCGGTTACCTGTCCGCCGGCTGTTACGGTAGTGAAACTCCAGACAACACCGGTTGTCGTCCCGCTGGCATTGATTTCATCGATACGCCAGTAGTAGGTCGTCTCGTTGTCCATCGTTCCGGGGTCAAACGTCACGGCCGTCTGGTTGCCCTGGAACGTGCCGGGACTACTCGTACCGAAATATACATCACGGCTTGTCGCATTGGAGCCTGCCGTCCAGCTTAAATCAGCGCCGACACCTACATTCGTAGCACTGTCAGCCGGGTTCGGACCGCTCGCCTGACCCGGAGGCGGAAGTGGAGCGGACTCGGTTGTAAAGTTCCAGACGGCGCCGGTGGTTGTCCCGCCGACATTGATTTCATCTATGCGCCAGTAGTAGGTCGTGTCGTAAGCCATTGTACCGGGCTCAAATGTTGTTGCCGCCTGGTTGCCCTGGAACGTGCCGGGGCTGCTCGTACCGAAATAGACGTCGTGGCTTGCCGCACCTGAGCCGGCTGTCCAGCTTAAATTGGCGTCAATATCTACATCAGCGGCAGCATTGGCAGGACTCGGACTGGAGGCCTGGCCTGGCGCTGCAACGATGGTTGTAAAGCTCCAGACAGTACCGGCTGTCGTGCCGCCGGCATTGACCTCGTCAATACGCCAGTAATAAGTCGTATCGTTGGCCATTGTCCCTGGGTCAAAGGTAGTGGCGGCCTGGTTGCCCTGGTAACTACCCGGGCTTGAAGTGCCGAAGTACACGTCGTGGCTTGCCGCACCTGAGCCAGCCGTCCAGCTTAAGTTGGCATTAATATCTACATCTGTCGCACCATTACCCGGACTTGGACTGGAAGCCTGGCCGGGCGCTGCAACGATTGTTGTAAAGCTCCAGACGGTACCGGTAGTCGTGCCGCCGGCATTGACCTCGTCAATACGCCAGTAATAAGTCGTATCGTTGGCCATAGTGCCCGGGTCAAAAGTAGTAGCTACCTGGTTGCCCTGGTAACTACCCGGACTTGAAGTGCCAAAGTAAACATCGTGTGAAGTTGCGCCGGAACCGGCTGTCCAGCTAAGGTCGGCGTTAACAGCTACATCTGTCGCGCCATTGCCCGGACTCGGGCTGGTGGCCGGGCCTGGCGCTGCAACTATTGTCGTAAAGTTCCAGACGGTGCCGGTTGTCGTACCTGCGGCATTGACCTCATCGATGCGCCAGTAGTAGGTCGTATCGTTGGACATTGCGCCGGTATCGAAGGTAGTAGCGGCCTGATTGCCCTGGTAACTGCCGGGGCTGGAAGTGCCGAAGTACACATCGTGACTTGTGGCGCCGGAGCCGGCTGTCCAGCTAAGGTCGGTATCTACGGCTATATCGGAAGCGCCGGTACCCGGACTCGGACTTGAGGCCTGGCCGGGGGCTGCAACGATTGTTGTAAAGCTCCAGACGGAACCTGTTGTTGTGCCGCCGGCATTTACCTCATCGATACGCCAGTAATAAGTTGTATCGTTTGACATTGCGCCGGTGTCGAAAGTAGTGGCGGCCTGATTGCCCTGGAATGTGCCGGGACTAGAAGTGCCGAAATAAACATCGTGGCTTGCTGCCCCTGAGCCGGCCGTCCAGCTAAGGTCGGCATCCACAGCTATATCAGCAGCGCTGTCGGCCGGGCTTGGACTGCTTGCTTGGCCGGGCGCTGCAACGATGGTAGTAAAGTTCCAGACGACACCGGTTGTCGTACCTTCGCCGTTGACCTCGTCAATCCGCCAGTAGTAAGTAGTATCGTTGGCCATTGTGCCGGGGTCAAAGGTTGTTGCCGTCTGGTTGCCCTGGAATGTGCCGGGACTGGTTGTTCCGAAGTAAACATCGCTTGAAGTGGAATCAGTTCCAGCCGTCCAGCTAAGGTCGGCATCAACAGCTACATCAGTTGCACTGTCGGCTGGACTGGGGTTGGAAGCCTGTCCCGGAGGTTGAGGACCCGGGGTCCACTGACCTATCGGTGCTGTGGAAATAACCAAATTGTCGTAAAATCTTGATTGTTCTACGGGAGAACCTGCATTCCAATAACAATCCCACATTACCATGTTCAGGCCTTTTCCATTGTTGTTTTCCACCTGTAGATTTAAATCCGTTTCATATAGCACCTCCTGTCCATCCGCCCAGTATTGAACCTCCCCATCGCTCTGGCCGACAGTATTTGATTTGACCCGGACTTCTATGCAAATCCAAATTCCTATGTTTGCAGGCTCTGAATAATCAAGGTCTGAGTAAGTTATAGGCAACCACACATAATCGCTTCCATTATAAGTTCTTATATCCGCTGTAAGCGGACCGCTGGAAGCGGTCCATTGATACACGGCTAAACCGCCGCCCCAGTCGTCAGAAGTTCTTAAAATCTTAACTTTAGCCATTTTTGGCGGCAGCCCCGAAAATCCTTCTTCGAACTTGTGATACCATCTGTAATAGACTTCATCAAGTTTGTCGCCCGGTGAACCTAAATGAGGATTGTCTGCAAAGAACCTGCTAATCCAGCCTGAATCAACCTGGCCGATAGTATAATATTGTTCAAGGGAATACAAACCATCGTAGGGGTCATTTGTGGTTACAGACATCCCGTTGCTTCCACCATCGGTATCATGGTAATTAACAGTTAAATCCTGCTCTGTTTCGAAGTCATCACAGAATATCCATTCCGGATGCAACGTCTGCCAGTTATCACATTCGTTTACCGGCGCCGTCGTTGTAGTAAAGCTCCAGACATTACCTGTGGTTGTTCCGCCGAGATTGATTTCATCGATGCGCCAGTAATAGGTTGTATCGTAATCCAGCGTACCGGGGTCAAAGGTCGTTGCCGTCTGGTTGCCCTGGAAAGTGCCGGGACTGGTTGTTCCGAAATAAACATCACTGGAGGTCGAGTTTGTACCAGCCGTCCAGCTCAAGTCAGCAATAATGTTGACATCTGTGGCGCTATCGGCCGGGTCGGGATTGGTCGCCTGGCCCGGAGGCGTCGGGGCGGCTTCCGTAGTAAAGCTCCAGACATTACCGGTGGTTGTACCGGCGGTATTGACCTCGTCGATGCGCCAGTAGTAGGTTACATCGTAGCTTAGCGTACCCGGATCGAAGGTTGTTGCTGTTTGGTTGCCCTGGAATGCGCCCGGACTGGAAGTGCCGAAGTAAACGTCGCGCGATGTGGCATCGGCACCTGCCGTCCAACTCAAAGTTGCGGTAATACTAACATCGGTAGCGCTATCGGCCGGGCTCGGACTGCTCGCCTGTCCCGGAGGAGGATCTCCAGGTGTATAGGTAGCATATATTGAATAGATGTAATCCGACTGCGAACTGCTGCCGAATGGGTCGGGCATACCGCCGGACCACGTATCACCGGAGTGTGCCCTGCCGGGTGTACCAACCTCATAGTAAATGCCGGGATTACTCTCGTAAACCCATGCAAGCCATATCGTTGTTCCGGATGAAACAAAGACAGGAGTTATCAAGTCAATCGTCTGCCAATCAGTACTGCCGCTTACAGCAGTTTCCAGGGTAACTGCTATTCTGGCGTCAGGCAAACTTTCACCTGTATAAACGCCCAACAACATATTCCCGCTGCCGCCGGTGTGGTACATAGTAACACTTTGGATTGTACCATCTGCCGGCATAGTAAACGGCATAGCACGTCTGTTGGCCGTCGTTGTCGAACTGCCAAAAACAGTTGTATTACCTACCGTTGTCGTACTTTCGGTTTCGGTTGTAAAACTCCAGACTATGCCTGTGGTTGTGCCAACAGCATTGATTTCGTCTATACGCCAGTAATAGCTCGTTCCATTAGCCATTGTCCCGGGGTCGTAAGTAGTAGCGGTCTGATTGCCCTGGAACGTACCGGGGCTGGTTGTGCCGAAGTAAACATCATGAGACGTGGTATTGGAGCCCGCCGTCCAGCTAAGGTCGCCGGTTATGCTCACATCTGTAGCGCTGTCGGCCGGGCTTGGATTGCTCGCCTGTCCCGGAGGTGTAGGTGCAGCTTCTGTAGTGAAGTTCCACACATTGCCGGTGGTCGTACCCTGGGCATTGACCTCGTCGATACGCCAGTAGTAGGTCGTACTGTTTGCCATTGTTCCGGGCTCATAGGTTGTAGCCGTCTGGTTGCCCTGAAATTCACCTGCATCCGGCGTCGAATCCGTGCCGAAGTATACGTCATGGGAAGTTGCACCAGAGCCTGCCGTCCAGCTAAGGTCGGCGGTTATACTTACATCCGTAGCGCTGTCGGCCGGGCCTGGATCGGTAGCCTGACTTGGCGCGGTTGGACCCCAATTATGGCCGATAACCTCACTTCCTGTAATATAAGCGCCCATATTAATTGATTCGGTGGTATTCTGGTCATCGTCGTAATCCTGCAGGTCCACTCCCGCATTTATACACGGAGAGCTACCCTGCAGGTGATAATCACCACCACCAACCAATAATGGGTCATCGACAATTGAATCCATGTCAAAGCCGGTGCCGGTTTGCCAGTCATTTAGGGTGTAGTAATAAAGTGAAGGGCTCTTTTCACGGAACGCAATCATAGCATTGTTGTAGAAGCAGTTATAATTTGAATAGTCTATCAGAGTTGAGAATGGCATCGCGTCGGGATACCCGCTCCACCAGATGGCTCTGTAATTGGTTCCAACAAGAATATTGTTCCACAACTCGGTATCTATGTTCGTGTTCTTGCTTGCGGTGAAAAATTTGTCACAATCGACAGCAGTATTGTTGTAAATGACAAATCGATAGGCCATATGGTCAAGGAAAAATGCGTTGTCACAATTGACGGCAATATTCTGGTAATAGGTGTTGTCCTCCGTGGGGCGTGTTTCGTCAGTGGAAGCCATTCCTAAAAACCCGGCCGTTGCATTCAGGGCCAGGTTGTAGCGCCAGATGTTGTGGTCCATCTGTCCGCCTTTCTGGCCGAAGGCATTATAAATGATTCCGTTACTCGCATCCGCTGTGTTGCCCTGAATTATAGTGCGGTCGCAGTTTCCAAACATCATTATGCAGGCGGTATTGTGCGCATTGTTGCCCGAATCGGTCATATCATGAACGTAGTTATTCTCTACTATGCAGTCATTGGCATGATGAAGGGCTATTCCCCAGTTCAGGCTGGGGTCGCTGTCGGGGCATCTGCCGTAGATAAGCTCGCAGTCCCTGATTGTGCAATGGTCACAGCCGTCATAGCCCATAACAATTCCGCCTTCGATTTTAAAACCGTCGACGATGATATATTGAGACCCCCAGCTTAATCCCCAGGCATAGTCGCTTCTGCTGCTGGGCAAACTGTCTGAACGGATGACAGCAGCCAGTTGAGGCGAAGAAATGAAAGTAATAGGATTGGCTGCGGTTCCGGTATTGGTTGGTTTGAACTTTCTTTCAAACGAATTTACGGTATCAATATAAACCCCTTCTTTGACGTAAACGGTATCGCCGGCGACCACTGTTTGGCAGGCTTTCAGAAGCGTCTCCCACGGCAGGGCCTCCGTGCCGGGATTTGCATCATCTGCAGCAGGATTACCCTGGTCTACGTAATAAACGGCAGGCGGGGCGGTTTCCGTTGTAAAGTTCCACACACTACCGGTTGTCGTACCTTGGGCGTTGATTTCGTCAATGCGCCAGTAATAGGTCGTATCATAGCTCATCGTTCCGGGTTCGAAGGTTGTAGCTGCCTGGTTGCCCTGGAACTCACCTGAATCCGGCGTTGAGTCGGTACCGAAGTAGACATCATGGCTGGTGGCGCCAGAGCCGGTCGTCCAGCTCAAATCTGCATCTGCACTTACATCAGTAGCTCCATTGCCTGGGTTAGGATTGCCGGCCTGGCTGGGAGGGCCTCCTCCTGATGGTAAATTAACCAAATCCAGTACATCATCAATCCACCCGTCATCAGCAGGGTCAGCCCCTCCGAGGTAGGAAGGGATTGTTACTCCGCTAAGGTACGGATGTGAGCCGCCTATACCTCCGTCGGCTATTGTGGTTGAGCCTTCCAGCACGTGAGAGCCGTTGCATTTGTAATCGCTGCCGGTCTTGTGCAACCCGGTGGTTTCGTTTGCATAAATTGTTGTCGAATACCCCGCAGATTCATATCCATCGGCACTATAATCATTGAGAGGACCCGCAAGGTTTATTATGTTCTCGGTCCTTGTCCGCGGCCAGAAATAGTTGTCTTCTATGTGAACGGTGTCCATAGCAATTTCGCTTTCGACCCATCTACTACCGTAGGTAAAAAGAATGTTGAGGTCGTCATGATTGTCATGATGCAAATATATATCTTCAATAATATTGTTGTAGCAATAAAAATGAGGATGGTAATCTCCGTAGTCTGAGAGGACGTAGCTGGAACCGTCAGTGTCGTTGTCACGATAGAACGACAGACACGTTCTGACTAACGTGTTGTTGTAAAAACAAACATAAAACTTCTCCCTGTCCCCTGAATATCCCTGCTCGATAGAAACCCCTGAAGCGTTGCTCGGTGGAATAGTCTCTAACTCGAATATGTTATTGTAGATTTGCATAAAATCCTGACGGGCTATCATAGCGTGATGCGCCTGATTCCTGATGATGTTGTGATGAACCTTGTCGCCATAGTCATTATACGTTGTGTGGGTTCCGGAATGGTCGAGAGAAAGGAACTGGCCATTTTTATATTTGATACCCACAGCCGAGCCCTCAATCAGGTTATAACAAATTTCGTTTTGTCGTAATGCCTTATTAATGTCAACATTTGTCGGGTCCTCAACGTAATCGCTGAATAAGGTTATATTTGCGCAATTTTCGCCATTGGTGCACGCATTATCCTTGAGATGGCACCACTCTATTTTTATGTCGTGGCCGGTGCCACTATCATTTTGTATTACTATACCACCGTTGTTGCTGCTTGTACTGCCCTCATTGTCATGGATATAGAGATACCTGAATATTATATTCGTACCTGTCCATAGTCTTATTCCACTACCGCTATCCTGACCTTCCATTCCGCCGCCCGTTACTTCAAAGCTCTCGAATATCCAGTACTGTGGGCACCTGTCATAGCCGCCGGTAGCACGAATAACTGGCTCAGCACTGTCATACTGGGGGTCTATTATGGCCCACTCACCCGGATAGGATTTTACAGTGAACCAGTTATTCTCGTCGCCCTGCTTGTAATTGGCTATATAGATATGCTCGTAATATGTTCCCCCCCTGAGATAGAGTGTATCTCCCGGCTGTATCGTATCGAAGCCTTTCTGAACTGTACCAAACGGGCTTCCAATACTGCCGTCATCATTATCATCGCCGTCTGTGGCAACGTAATAATCGGTAGCCAAAGTGTTTGCTGCCAGTCCCAGCAGCAATACAAAAGCCGTTAAAAAAGATAATTTCCTAAACATGATTTGCCTCCTTAAAAAGTGTTAATATTCTGAAATCCGCCGTTTACCCATCGTTTAGCTCCGTCGCCCAACGATTATTTCGCTAATGTGCAAATTCAACAAACCCATTGCTGCAAAAAAGTTACAGCACATACTACCGTATATTGGAAGTTTCGAGGATAAGCCTCCGAAATTTCGCACATTCGTATTATAAGCTATATACACACCACCCGATTCCTGTCAAGTCTTTTTTTATTTTTTTAACTGCTGCTTCCTGACGAAAGCCGAGGTAAAAATCAGAGGGGCTATTCGAATCAAACTCTATTTCCGGGTACTTTCCGCAAAAAACTGCAAAAAAACATTGCTTTTCTCTGCTGATTATGCTATTATATCTTTGTTCCATTTATAAAAGGCAGCGAGACTTTAAGGAGCCTCTGAGTGAAAAATATAATAGCCCTAAGCCTTATTTTAATGGCGATTTACCCGGCATCACCCTCGGCTGCATCTGCACAGCCCCAACCCGATTACGCCCAGAACCAGATAATCGTCAAATTCCGCAGACCCGTTACAGATACACTTGAAATGAGCCTGTCTGAAGCTACCTCGGCTAGTGAGCTGAAGATGTCTCATTCACTGGACAGGCTGAATAAAAAATACCGGTTAAGAAAAGCCAAGCCGCTGTTTAAAAACTTCAGGAAAAACAGACATCACCGAAATGCCCTGTTGAAAAAAGATAAGGCGCTTCTGACAAAAAAAGAAAAACACATTATCAGAAGACTAAAACGCGCTCCAAAAGGTGCAAAGGTCCCCGAACTTGACAGGATATACAAAATTGACCTTGACCTTGAACCCGGCCAATCAATCGAAGAAGTTGTCGCCGCTTATAATAATGACCCGGATATCGAATACGCCGAGCTTAATTATATTGTCTCCACAAATTTAACGCCGAATGACCCTCTTTATCCCATACAGTGGCCATTAAACAATACAGGCCAGATGTACCCGTGGAGCGGCTGGTACAATCGACCACCGGGAACCCCTGATGCCGATATAGACGCCCCACAGGCCTGGGACATATACACCGGAAGTTCGGAGATAGTAGTTGCTGTGATTGACAGTGGTGTCGATTATACCCACAGAGACATAGATGATAATATGTGGCTCAATCCCGGTGAAATTCCCGGCAATGGGATCGATGATGACGGCAACGGCTATGTGGATGATATATATGGTTATGATTTTCGCAATGACGACAGTGACCCTAAAGATGACGGTGGTCACGGCACGCATTGTGCTGGCATAATTGCTGCAGAAGGCAATAACAACCTTGACATAACAGGCGTATGCTGGAACGCCAAGATAATGGCGCTTAAATTTTTGAGTTCGAGCGGCAGCGGCAGCACAACCGATGCGGTAGAAGCCTTTTATTATGCGGTAGAAAACGGTGCCGACGTTACTTCCAGCAGTTGGGGCGGAGGCAATTACACAGTAACAATGGCAGAAGCGATTGATTATGCTCATAGCAAGGGCGTGGTTATGGTAGCTTCGGCAGGAAATGACAATTCAACCGATCCGTATTATCCAGCATATTTTGACCATATGTTTTCCGTGGCCGCAACAGATTCGAGGGACAGAAAAGCATCGTTTTCAAATTACGGCGATTGGGTCGAAATAGCAGCCCCGGGGGTTGATATTTTGTCTCTGCGGGCCGATGGAACTTCAAGGGGCAAACCCTATGACAACTACACAACAATTCTATCTGGTGCATCTATGGCCTGTCCGCACGTAGCCGGTACCTGTGCCCTATTGTTATCTATTTTTCCCGAAACTCAGGTTGATGAACTCGAACAATTTTTAACCGAAACAGCCGACCCTATCACACCAGGAATCTGTGCATCGGGTCGACTAAATGCGGGTCGGGCGGTGATGAGTTTACTTCGCCCGCTGGGACGCATTTGTCTTGATCTTGATTTATATTCCTGCTCAAGCATTGTAGAGATTCTATTGTTTGATTCGGACCTTAAGTCAAATGCCTCACAACAGATTAACATAACTACTGAAGAAGGTGATTTTGAAACGGTTCTACTTACCCGGCAAAGCTCTGTTCTAGGTATTTTTGAGGGGACAATTTCAATTGATAATGGACTTCCAATCACCGAAGACGGAACACTCCAGGTTTCTTATGGCCAAATTATCACTGCAGCATACGAAGATGCAAACGACGGCACAGGTAATCCGGCTACGGTGCAGCACAGCGCTGCAGTAGATTGTGAACCGCCGGTGGTTTTTAATGTACAGGTCGATACAACAGAACCTGAACCAACAGTTACTTTTGAAACTGACGAGCCAGCTATAGCCCGCGTACTGTACGGTCAGGCTTGTGGAGGACCCTATACCATCGATGGGAATAATTCGAGTTTGGTAACAAGCCACACCATAAAACTAATAGGGTTATCTCCGCAAACAGAATACTTTTTCATAATTGAAGTTACAGATATTGTTGGTAAGATCTCCGAGGATGATAATGCCGGCTTCTGTTACACATTCACAACGACCGGGCCTGGCGACATATATGTTCCAGACGAGTATCCGACAATTCAGGAAGCAATTGACAACTCCTGGGATGGAGGGACTGTCTGGGTTGCTGATGGCACCTACACCGGCCAGGGAAACAGAGACATTGACTTCAAAGGCAAGGCCATTACCGTGATAAGTGAGAACGGCCCCGAAAACTGCATCATCGATTGTCAGGCAACTGATGACGAGAAGCATCGGGCCTTTTATTTACACAATGCCGAAGATAGTAATTCTGTCCTCGACGGTTTTACCATCAAAAACGGCTACACGTCATATGGCGGTGGAATCTTTTGCGACAAAAGCAGCCCCGTTATTTCCAATTGCGTTATAACCGATAACATTGCCAGCAATGGCGCTGCAATTTACTGTCAGGACAGCAATGCGACAATTACCAACTGCAAAATTACCAAAAACTGGGCTGCAGAAGGCGGCGGTATCTGTTGTTATGACAGCAGCCCTGTCATTACCAACTGCGAGATTAGCGAAAACTTGGTAGCATACAGCGGCGGTGGCATCTGTTGTTATGACAGCAGCCCCATCATTTCCAACTGTAATATCACAAAAAATACAGTCAGCCATTACCACTATGGTGAAGGTGGCGGAATCTGCTGCTTCGGCAGCGCCCCGGCTACAATCACTAACTGTACTGTCACTGCGAACAAAACCGAAAGAGAACCCGACTCTCATGGCGGCGGTGGCGGAATCTGGTGCGAAGGCCCCGTGACTATCATCAATTGCACTATCTGCGATAACATTGACCCGGATTACGGTGGGATTGTCTGTCGTCGCAACAGTGCCGTTGTCAACTGCATTATCAGGAACAACTCCGCTCGACAAATTAGAGACGCTGTCTCGATTGCTTACAGCAATATCCAGGGCGGCTGTCCGGGACAGGGTAATATCGATAATGACCCCTGTTTTGCTTTTGCCGGCGACTATCACATTATGTCAGGCTCGCCCTGTATCAATGCTGGCGACCCAAATTATACCCCTGAGCCCGACGAAACGGACTTGGATGCCAATCCTCGCATAATCGGCGGCAGAATCGATATGGGAGCCTATGAGTTTAATCCCAATAGCCCTTCAATCGCCCTTTCTTCGACCGGTTTTTACTATGTCAAAACAGATTCAAATCCCCAGCCACAGAAATTGCTGATAAGAAATTGTGGCGGCGGTACGCTCAACTGGGAAATTATTGAAGATTGCCAGTGGCTGCAGGCAGAACCAACAAACGGAATTTCATCCGGAAATATCGAAGAGGTTATTTTAACAGTTGCCCTAAGCGACTCGGAAGCAGGTTTGTATAGTTACACTTTCCAGGTGAGTGATACAAGTGCGGCAAACAGTCCGCGAAATGTGAAAGTGGATTTACTTGCTTTTGGAGAGGTTGCTCATGTCCCGAGCCGATTTGCCACTATCCAGGAGGCAATAGACCATGTGCTCGAAGAGGGTATGGTGATAGTGGCCGACGGAATCTACACCGGTGATGGCAATCGAGACCTTGATTTCAAGAACAAGTCCATCACCGTCAAATCCCAAAATGGCCCCAAAAACACTATCATAGATTGTGAAGGCACGCAGGCCGACCCGCACCGGGGCCTTAACTTCAAAAACAACGAAAACACCAATGCCGTTTTCAATGGTTTCACAATCATCAATGGCTGCACTGACCAAGGTAGCGGTATTAATTGTCGAGACAATCAAAACAGCACTCTAACTATCTCTGACTGCAACATTACCAACAACACGGCATTTGCCGGACTCAGTGGTTCTGGCGGGGGAATCTCCGTTACCGACGGTATCTGTTTCATTAACAACTGTACGATAACTGCAAACAAAGCTATAGACGGCGACGGAGCCGGCGGGATTTCCTGCACCGATAGCATTGTGGCAATCAACAACTGTGTAATCAGTGACAATTCAACTGAATATGACGGTGGTGGAATTAGTTGTGACCATAGTAGCCTAACCATAAACAACTGCACTATCAGCAGTAATTCGGCTGGCCAAATAGGCGGTGGAATCTGTTGTAATGAAAATAGTAATCCGATTATTACAGACTGCAACTTCACCGGAAACACGGCTGAATGGTTCGGCGGAGGAATGTGCAACGATGAAAACAGCAACCCTGCGATTAACAACTGTAACTTTAGCGCAAATTCTGCGGGATACGCCGGCGGCGGAATATGCAACAAAGAAAACAGCAGTCCCACCGTTACCAACTGTACCTTCAGCGACAACACCGCGGCTATGGGCGGTGGAATGGCCAACGGTGTACTAAATGGTAATGGCATGAATAACCCTGCCGTGGTAAGTTGCACATTCAGCTCAAACTCGGCGATAACCTGGTCTGGCGGCGCAATCCAAAACTATATGAGCAGCCCTGCTTTCGCCAACTGCATAATCAGTGGAAACTCGGCTAAGTTCGGAGGCGGGATGAGCAATAATGAAAACAGTAACCCCACGATTACAAACTGCAGCTTCATCGGAAATTTGGCCAGTGAAGGCCCTGCCGGCGGAATGAGCAACTCGAACGGTTCTAGCACAACGCTGAACAACTGCATCCTCTGGAACAATCGTGCATTATTTTGGCCACAAATACACAACAGTGCAAGCAGTTCAGTCACTGTTAGCTATAGCGATGTGCAGGGTGGTTGGCCCGGTGAGGGCAACATTAATTCCGAACCGAGTTTTGTTCAGCCTGGTTTCTGGGACGACAATGGTACGACGTACCCACGAGACGATTTCTGGGTTGATGGTGATTATCATCTGCTCCCCTATTCTCCGTGTATTGACACTGGTGACCCGTGTTATGTGCCTGAGCCAAATGAAACCGACCCCGACGGCAGACCCCGCATATTATTCGGCCGAATCGATATGGGAGTCTACGAATTCAATCACATCCCAGTCGCAGATGCCGGGCCGAACCAGATTGCCTATGCTTGGCTCGATGGTATCGCCGAGGTAACTCTGGATGGTACCGGCTCCTATGACGATGACGGCCAGCCGCTAAATTATTTCTGGTTCTGGACAATTGACGGAAATGATTATGACGCAAGCGGCCCAACCCCCACAATTGAACTGCCTGTAGGCGAACATATCATCGAACTGATTGTTAATGACCAGATAGATGATTCCGACCCGGACCAGGTCACTATAACTGTTCTTCCGCCGATTGAAGTCCCGATGAAATTTACACCACAGACACTAAATCTACGCAGCAAAGGCAACTGGCTAAAGGCCCATTTCGTTCTGCCCGAAGACTTCACAGTTGACGAAGTCGATACTGATACGCCGGCTTTAATCGAGCCGCTCGGCATTGAATCGAACTATATGATTGTTTTTATCAATGAAGATGGTTTCATTGAGATTGAGGCTGCTTTCAACCGTGTTGATTTCTGTGGTTCGATAGCAAGTTATGACCGCAACATTGAGGTTATGGTAATAGGCCGTTTTACTAACGGCCGGAACTTTTACGGAACCGACATAATCAAGATAACCAATCGAGCCTTCGACCATCTTGCTATTTTAGTATCTCACTGGCTCGAAACCGACTGCCGCCAGCCGCTCTGGTGCGGCGGCGCAGACCTTAACCGTGATTCGGTGGTTAATTTCACAGACTTCGCCCTACTCAACCGCTGCTGCATCGAAGTAACTCCAGAATGAGCAGGCAAAAGAGGCTGTTGGTGCCTTCAGTTCGGACTATTTTACTTTCTACGCTGTTGCGCACCTTCGAAACACTATATGCTCCGAATTGCGGCCTCCGGCAACAACACCTACGTCCCGCCAACGCCCGTCACACTGCCACACATCACCACGCTCCACGCGCCTCCCCATCGGCGAGGCATCCTCCAACGCCGACCACAACAAGCTTAAGACCCTCCAACTACGAACCACGCAATACGCGCAACGCATCACTCACGACCAGACAATGCACTCACGGCCGCCAACTTAAAAACCTGTGCTTTTTTTGCGTCTTTTTTTCACTTTTTTTTCATTTTTTCCCCCCTTCAACACAATAATGAGGTTGAAAACCTCGCATGTTTAGCGCCCCGACTTATAACTCCTTATACACCCCCTAAAAACGCTGCAGTACTCACCTGTTGAAAAAAACACTTGACTAATAACGACGGGATGATATATATCGATTCAGAGTAAAATTGCAATAAGCCGTGGAGGAGCATTCTATGGGCTCCACTATGTATGTTAAGTTCGTCCTTGCCCCTCTATAGCAGGAAAAATGTATGTTTCGTACATTTACAGAAATAATCGTTCAGCAGAGGATCTGAATAACAGCAAATTATCATTTAATCATTTTTTAAGGAGGTTCTATGAAACAAACCGTCGTACTATTTCCTCTGGCATCGGAGCCGAAGGAGAAAAAAATTGATAATATTTTTAAGGAGGTTCGTACCATGTCTAAAAAACTATCTCTTTTAATCCTTTTTGCCCTCCTGGTGCCGCTATTCGTAAGTAGCGTTGCCTTTGCACCACCGCCGGCACCCGGCAAGGCAACCAATCCAAGCCCTCCCGACCAGGCAACCGGCGTTAGTATTACTGCCGACCTTAGCTGGAGTGCCGGTCCTCGAGCCAATTCACACGATGTCTACTTCGGCACTACCAGCCCGGGTGATTTCCAGGGTAACCAGGCAGCCACGACTTTTGACCCGGGAACTATGGATAATGATGAAACCTATTTCTGGCGCATCGATGAGATTGGAGGCGGCGGCACAACAACCGGCGATGTCTGGAGTTTCACAACCGAATCCGCTGGAGGCCCTCCCGGCCAGGCTTCAAACCCAGACCCCGCCGATACTGCCACTGATGTCAGCATTACTATCGATTTGAGCTGGACCGCTGGCTCAGAAGCCACTTCACACGATGTCTACTTCGGAACTTCCAGTCCCGGCTCCTTCCAGGGTAACCAGACCGAAACAACATTTGACCCGGCAACTTTGAATAACGATGAGACTTATTTCTGGCGCATTGACGAGCTAAACACATATGGCACCACAACTGGAACGGTATGGAGTTTCACTACCGAATCGGCTCCGACCCCTCCGGGTCAGGCTACAAATCCAAATCCCGCCGACACTGAGACCGATGTCAGTACGACCGCTGATTTGAGCTGGACTGCCGGCTCCGGCGCGACCTCGCACGATGTGCACTTCGGAACTTCCAGTCCCGGCTCCTTCCAGGGCAACCAGACCGATACAACCTACGACCCGGGAACTATGGACGCAAGCACTCAACACTTCTGGAGAATAGACGAGGTCAATGCTGCCGGTACAACCACCGGCACTGTCTGGAGCTTTACAACCGGCGCAGGCGGCGGCGATATCGAAGATATGGCTAACAGCGACATAGCTGTTGCCGGCTCCGTCAGCGGAAGCTATACCGACACACAGAGCAGCAATAACGTCTATGAGTCAATCCAGGAGATTGAGTCCGGTGGAGCCCCGCCAAAACGATACAGTTACCTTGAGCACAAGTGGACAATAAACGTTACCGGAGGCTCTTCAGTTACTTTCTACGTGGAGGCATATCACACATCCAACAGCGAAGGCGACGATTTTGTCTTTGCTTACTCGACGAATGATTCCGATTACTATAATATGGTAACTGTTACCAAAACCAGCGATGATGATGCTACCCAGAGCTACGAAATGCCCTCTTCCACCAGCGGCACGGTTTATATCCGTGTCCAGGATACCGACCGGTCGCAGGGCAACAAGACTTTGGATACTGTCTACGTCGATTATATGTACATCCTCTCCGTGCCCGAAACCAATCCGCCGGGTCAGGCAAGCAACCCATCTCCGCCGAATACACAATCAGATGTAAGTTTGAATGCCGATTTGAGTTGGACCGACGGCTCCGGCGCCACCTCCCACGATGTTTATTTCGGTACCAGCAGCCCCGGTACATATAAGGGCAACCAGACACCTACAACCTACGACCCGGGAACTATGGAACCCAATACTCCCTACTACTGGAGAATCGATGAGATAAACGCTATCGGCACAACAACCGGTTCGGTCTGGACATTTACTACCGGCAGCGGCGGCGAGGTTTCGATGCTGATTACCTCCATTGAGAACTCCACCGAGCTGGCTGAGTGGACCTCAAGCGGAACTCTGAGCCTTTCCACTGAACACGTTACAGAGGGCACTTATTCTCTCAAGGCAGTGTTCGGCAGCGTTACTCCAACTTTAACCTTCGACCCAAGTTCAACCTTTGATGTCAGTGGTTACAGAAAAATAAAGTTCGACCTTTATGTCGAGGGCGATACTATGACGCCAACGGCCCGCTTCTTTGATTCATCATGGGATAGTTACCGCTCCTGGTACTATCTCTACAACACCGGATTCCAGACTGTCGAGTATGCCATCCCCGGTATAGAAACACTTGCCGACTCCTCGAGTTTGATCGAGATAAATATCGCCGCAGGATCTTCGCTACCCACAGGAACCACTATTTATCTCGACAACCTCCGCGCAACCGATGGCCCCGATGATGATAGCTGGCTTCAAAATCTCTACCAGGGCGAACCGTCATTGGAAGACCCCAACAGCATTCTCATAAACGCCGACTTCGAACTGGGACTCCATAAATGGGGCTCCTGGGGTGAATGGGACAACGGCCAGTATATATTCTCTTCGGCAACCGGTTCGGGAAATGTAAAGTCAGGTATCTACTCAATGACCATCATCTGCATAGACTTAGGTCGTGGCGGCATCTGGACAGAGGAAGACCTCACCCTTGAAGCCACTGATTACGACCTCACCTTCTGGGTAAAGGGTTCCGACACAAGCGCCGAGTGCTTCTATTCCTTTGAAGGCGATGACTCAGCTAACTTCTCACAGGGAAGGACCTGTGCCCGCTTTGCTGTTGGCACAAGCTGGACCGAAAAGAGCTTCCCCGTTACCCTGACCGCACAGTCCACCGCAAAACTGTACCTGTTCAGTACCGGCGGAGGCACCCTGTACCTCGATGCGGTTAATCTTGTCAGGTCCGATGGACAGGGAGGCCCCGACCCCAATGCACCGCCGATGACTCCAAGCATTGTTACCGTCAGCGGACAGAACACCTTTGTTGACAGTAATTCCTTCTTCCCAATCGGAATCTACGGCGGAGTGCCTTCCGAATTAGGCAGCACAGGCTTTAATCTTATTGCAAGCGTTCAGGGCGGTGATAATTTAGACTCCCTCGATGATTGTGAGCAATATGGATTAATGGCCTGGGTCAGCCTAAATGGTATAGCACGAGGACATATGCCCGAACAGGCCGATGTTGCGGCACGTCCCTTAAAGAACCACCCAGCCGTCCTTTGCTGGTACAACTGTGATGAGCCAGACCACCAGGGCTGGAATGTTCCCCCGCCGGAGATTAGATTTATGACAAAAGAGCTTGTCGCAGAAGACGCCAACCATCCTTCCGGCGTCCTGAATATGCCATGGACTCCAAGCAATATGTATCAGTATGCTGATACCGCCGATATTCTGATGACAGACCCGTATGACTTGGATGTCGCAGTGGTAGCCGACCAGGTTGATACCCAGAGAGACGCTGCAGGACAGAACAAACCTATTTGGATTGTCCTGAGGGCTTTCGGAACATCGGAACCGTCCACAAGCTACCTTTACGGCTGTGCTTATGCCGCCGTAACACATACGGCAAACGGTATACTCTGGTTCGACTATACTTACTGTCAAACCCATTCCAACACATGGAACACCGTTAAGGCGATTTCGCTTGAATTGGAAGACCTCAGTGATGCACTTGTTTCGAATACTTCGAGCTTGGAGGTAACCGTCTCAGACCCCGATGTCGATACCATTTTGAAGGAGTACAACGGCAACCTGTATCTTATTGCCGTCAATATTGGCTCTTCGTCCAGTGGTGTCGAGCTGACGATTTCCGGTGTAACAGCCACACAGGCCGACGTCTGGTTCGAAAGTCGTACAGAACCTATCGTCAGTGGCACTATCACCGATGATTTCGCAGCCGATGGAAGACACGTTTATGTCTTCACCGCGCCGTAGAACTGTTGTTTGTTATAACGGCTGAGATTTCAAAGCGTGGCGGCCTAAAAACCGCCACGCTTCTTTATTCCTACCAACTGACTTGAAGATATATACACCCAGGGCAATAAAACTCACGTAAATAACTCAATCTGAGTTATCAGCCCTTTTTACCACATACCCATCCACCGGAAACGATAATAACTTTACATCGCCTCAGAACCTGCGCCGCCGCATCTGTCTTCTTCAGCGACAGCGCATCTTTCAACGATATAAGAATATTAGCTTTTCGTATTCCACGCACAGAAGAAGCCTTAAACCTGAAATTATACCTTCTCCTTTCTCTTCCTTTTGGAGGCCCGAATTTAACCCCAGCCTGCAATCCGAATGGGTCGATATAACTGGCTGGATTATTACCTGCATAAGTATATCCGTTGCCGAGGTTCATCGGGTCTCCCCAGTTGCCGATTGCGTCGCCGCTGATAAATCGCCCGCGTTTGGGCTGCAGGTAGCGGGTGCGGTAATAGTACAGGCCGGTCTCTTCATCGTATCTGCGGCCCGTGAATAGATACGCATTCTCAATAACAGATTCGCCTATCTCATTGCCGTCGGCGCCAAAGAAGTAAGGCTGACCATAAGCATCATAAGCATAACCTTCGGAAAATACACCCACTGCATCTGTTATGGCTATCGTACTGCCTATATTCTCGGCGTGGTAATAAGATGGTAACACTGCCCCATCAAGCATAACCAACACCTCATCAAGTTCGTCGCCGTACACAAAACTGTGAGCCGACAGCCCATCGTCATATTCTTCGATAACTCGCCACCCATCATAAACATAGACCGTCTGTAACCCGTCAACGTTTTTCTCTATCCTTCTGCCGAAGGCATCATAGGAATACTGCCCCGCAATATACCCGTCACTTTTGCGCCGTACCTGGGTCAGAAGGTTCCTGGCACGTAAATTAGCCATTTCAATCGGAAGGTGGTCGCCATCCCAGTAGTATTCTAAGACATCATCATCGACAAGGTTGCCGTTCTTGTCATGGCCGCTGTTATAAAATCCACTGCTGCTGTCAAGCCAGTTGTCCGCTAAGAAACCAAAATCGACAAAATTCACATCCTGGCTCTGGTCGATATCAGCCCCCGAACACCAACCCGGCCCGCTGCACTCATCGAGCCAGCTTAAAGCTAACACCGCCAAATCGTTAAAGTCAACCTCTCCATCAGGCTGAAAGTCTCCTGTCAAAGGATTGCTATTGACCATAAAGTCATCCGGTTGCCCGTCGTCGTCGGGTATCGGACCGGCGCCGTTGGTCGAAAAATCATCATACTCATTCATCTGGTTTACCGAATTAGCATAACCGCCGTTCTCAATCGGATTAAGCGTATCTTCGATAGAGAACTGTTCCCAGTTGCCCGCATCATCGAACATCCAGTTCCGCTCCCGCGTTGGAATAGGGATTTGGTCGCCAAGCATCAGCCCCCTTTTGAATTGGGTCAGCCTATAAACTGAATCATAGCTATACTGCATAGATTCTGTTACAGGTTTGTTGGGCGAGTACAACTGCAAATTTGTTGCCCTTATACAATTACCCACACCGTCATAAGCATAGCTGAAACCCGCAAATGTTGTCAGCCCGTCAGCGCCAACATGCCGAATCTCGGTTACCCAGTCGTTCTCGTTATAGGAGTATTGGGTCTGAGTACCGTTGGCCAGTTCCTTGCTCAACAGTCGGTCGGTCGGGTTTTCATAGCTGTACAAGGCAACCATACTCCCTTCTCGCCTTACTTCAACAAGCCGGTCGCGAACATCATAAATCTCAATCACTTCAGTTCCATCAGGATAATTTATTGTCCGCGTATTGTTAGGCTCGGCACTATAGCCGTAACTAACCCCATAGATGTATGTCGGGACTTCATCGGTCTGCAGGCTGCCGATTATACGACCGGCCCCGTCATAACTGTACCCGATATGGCTGTGCTCATTGTCAGCCGAAATCACCTGGCTCGCACGGTCATAGCCGAAACTGTCTTCCCCGCCGGTGGCATAGCTTCGCCGTACAAGCCGGTTCAAATCATCATAACTATAACCCGTAACATTACCCATCTGGTCCGTTTCACTTATTAAATTGCCCACACCGTCATAACTGAAAACCATCTCCGTCAAGTCGGCGAATTCCTCTCGGATAAGACGATTAAGACCGTCATATTCATAAATAGTCACATTCCCCTTGTCGTCAAACGCCTCTGTTTTATTCCCCGAACCGTCATAGCCCATCGTCGCCGTTATATCAAGTCCGCCCGGGTCTTTGCTCGTCTTTATCAGCCGGTTAAGAGGGTCATATTCATAATCCGTTATTACGCCCTCGTTGTCGGTTATCCTGATTATGTTACCGTTTTCGTCGTATTCATACCTCGCATACTTATCAGTGCCGGCTTCAATCAGTGGGTCGCAGACATCTGTTACACGGTCGGCATTGTCATAACTATAGTTCCAACTGTGCCCCAGCCCGTCCGTTGCCGACAGTATATTGTTATTTTCATCGTAACCGTAGCTGACGACCGTCCCGATTGAGTCGCTTATCGAAACAAGTCGGCTTGCGCTATCGTAGCTGTAATTAATAATATTTCCAACGGGCGTTACCTCGCCGATTACATTCCCCACACCGTCGTAACTATAGTTCGTAATAAGGTTGGCATCATCGGGGCTGTCAGTCCGCTGAACCAAACGATTCGCCCCGTCATAGCTGTACTCGGTAACAAGGTTAGGCTCCGGTGCGTTTTCAATTGTCAGCCGGATGATATTACCCACACTGTCGTATTCGTAATCGCTGATGGCGTCATTCGGATCCCCGCCGTTGTCGCCGGTATCCCCGACCTTGCCGACCACTCTAATCAGCCGGTCAAGCTTGTCATAGTAATAATAGACAACCTTCCCCTCGGCATCCGTAATCTTGTGAACAAGCAGTGTCCCCGGGGTGCCGTCGCCGCCGGTTGCATACTCGATTTGCGTCACCGCCGCCAAATCACACGGATCGCCTGTTATTCGTACCAGCCGGTTCAATGGGTCATACTCGTAATCACTGATTCGGTATCCCCCTCCCCCCGGCTCAATCGTCCGCTTCACCTCCGTCAGGTTACTCCTGGCTTCATATTCATACTCCGTCCGGTATCCGTTAGCGTCCACAATCTTGATAAGCCTGTTAAGCGAGTCATATTCGTAATTGGTTTGGTTGCCTTTAGCGTCAATAGTCCTTATCCGCCTGTCACAGCCGTCATAAGAATAATTGCTCGATAATGCCAGGTCACACGGATCGAACGTCCTCTCAGCCAAACGCCCGCGTTCGTCGTAATCGTAATCCGCGAATATCCCCCGACGATTGCTCACTCTCGTCAATCGCCCGCACCCGTCATATTCGTATTCCGTCCTAAGGTTAAAATTGTTGGGGTCCACCTCCGTTCTTACAACACGCCCAAGCCTGTCATAGCTGTAAGTCGTAACAAGCCGTTTGGCAGGGCTCGGCTCGACTAAAACGCTCCTCTTCGTCATCCGCCCGATGCAATCGTATTCGTACTCGGTAACCAATTCGACTCCGCACGGGTCGACAACTTCACGCACAATATTACCATTCGGGTCGTATTCCCACTCTACCGTATGCCCGTTACGGTCGGTCTCGGTTATCGACTCCAAAATACCAAAAGGCGGCCCCGCAAGGTAACTGTAATCGTAGCTCATCACCTTGTCCGTCGGCAGTTCGACAATCGGGTCTATGATTTTTGTCAGGTTACCCGAAAGGTCATATTCGAATTCCCAGGTATCTCCGTCAGGCTCGATTATCTTCGTTACCATCGACGGATTATTCATGTCCTCATAGAACATATCTGAATAATTATAAAGCGGGTCGTCGATGTCCGTCAGGTTCCCATTCGAATCATAACCGTACGTCCACATGTTCCCGACCTCATCAGTTACATTAATCAGTCGCAGGTCGGCGTTATAGCTAAAGCTCCTCCCCGACTCACCCGGATGACTCAGCGCCGTCACATAACCATTCTGATCCAGATTCAGCGTCGTAACATTACCTTCCCCGTCGGTAATAGTGCTAACGCTCGCATAGTAGCGTATCTCGTTATTTGCCAGATGAACCGGGTCAAGGGCCCAGTTCTCTGTATTCGTAACGGTAGCGTACGTGTCCCCGTTAGGGTCCCTTATACGCCACGGCTTACCGCCGCTGTAATCACAATGCCACGTGTTCCCGTCCTTAAGCAATGCGCTGGTCATACAATTATTGCTGTCGTAAACGTAGTTGATGGCATGACCCAATGGGTCGGTGAAATACTTAAGCTGCTCACCGGCTGGGTCGTACCCAATTATAGTCGTCTGCATATTCGGGTCGGTAATATACTGAAGGCGCGGACCAGCCGGATAGCTAACGTAGCCAAACTCTACCTCCCGCCCATAGGGGTCGGTTATCGTCTCAAGCAATGAATCCATATTGTACCCAAGTTCAAAAATTCTTCCGCTGGCGTCCTGAATCCCCACAAGCAGGTATATCTTCTCCCCGCCCGCCCACATAGGCGAAGGTAAGGCAAGTTGAAAAGCCATCATCGTCCCGTCAATCTCCTCGACATAGAAGAAATCCGGCCCGCCGTATATGAGACTGTGGGTCTGACCGTCGCTAACTGTATACCCCCCGAATCCGTCCTCTTGAAACCGCGTCATTCTCCCCTTCCCGTCAGCCATATAAATATCCGGCGACCTGTCGATTAAGTAGATATTATAATTATGCGTCCAACCGTAACCAAGAACCGTCTGCCGCTCATCGACGCTCCCGTCGGCCTTGCCGCTGTCGTAATGAAGCGAAAGTTCCGGCTGAATTGTACGAGCGCCCTTCTGCGTCGAATAAGGCGAAGAAAGCGAAAGAAAATCCGAACCATCATGTGGGCCGGTATGACCTCCCAGTGAAGGAGAGATGTTCTCCCAGTACACCGGGTTATCATATGGATTCCCTAATAAATGTCTCCCGGGCTTATCGTTGCCCCCGAGCCCAGGCAACACAAACGGCTGGGGAGAATTTTCCGACGATTTTGGACCGAGCGATTCCATTGACCCTTGTCCCGAAAGAACTCTCGCAAAATACCCTCTTCCAATCTCACATACTCTAGTATCCGAATGCACCGTTCCATAAGCCGCCGATATATACATATTGCCTGTACCGCTCCCGACTAAGCTGCTCCGCCATTCAGACGTCACTCTCTCAAACGAAAAACTCCCACTCAAACTCTGCCCTGCTATATCAAGACCAATCCCGACTCCCTCTACCCTTACAAACGGCCCCGCCGGCAAATCAAGACTCACCGGCTCGCCACCGATAATTATCTCGCCGCCGCCCGACTCTGTCATCTGCTCGAAGGAAAAATTCCCGCTCAGCCCCTGCCCAAATACATCAAGTTCAGGGCCTTCCACCCTGACAAAAGGACCGGCTGGCAAGGCGACGCTATTCAAAAACCGGTCGTCACCCACACCCCCTTGCAGGATAGACTCCGAGCTAACCTTCCCTTCGTCTCCGAGACTAACACCGCTGACCTTTGGACTGCTCTGTTGCTCAAAGGCAAACTCCCCGCTCAAACTCTGCCCGGGTATGTTAAGCTCAACCCCCACTCCCTCAACCCTCAGAAATGGCCCCGAAGGAAGCGCCGTCGTTATCGTTTTACCCCCCACGTTAACACCGGGGCATTGAGAATTGCTGTTCTCTTTCTGCTCCTCGTTCGGACCAGCCGCAACTTCAACGCAAAAAAGACCGGAAAATAACACACAAAAAATTACAAATACTGATAAAGTCCTGAAATTCACTCGTTCCATAGTTCTAAATTCCTCCTGTCTGTTCCTTTATTCTGTTTAAATATAAATATTATTGCTCCCTGACACGTGCTGTAACTTACACCGGACACTTGTTTCTTTCCGGTTGGAACCTGAGAGACATTTCTCGCTGCTGTGGTACAAAAAGTCGCTTAATTCTGGGCTTTTCTTGCTTCGCAATGCCTTCCTCCTGACCATACAGAAGAGACTTTTAGCTGCGTATGATACTAACAGAAAAGTGCTCAAAAGTCAAGAAAATACCCCAAAAAACCACTACAAGCCTCTTTACACTCCTTATCGCCGTTTTTCGGTCAATACAGTCACTTTTTTTGCTTTTTCCCTTGATTGTCCAGCCAATAACCATATAATTGTATTGGTTGCGTATTTTATTATTTTTCCAAGGAGTTAAGCGAAAAATGAAAAATTTCATCCTTACCTTACTTTTGCTCACCCTGACAACCTGTGCTTCTGGCTGTGCCACAATATTAGGCGGCATTATCGGCCATCAATCCGGCGAAGCTTGCGCAGGAATGGCCATAGGAGCAGCCGTTGATTTCGGTGACGACATCGCAAGGGCAATCGGCGAAGCCTTCGGCGACAAAACGGTAAATGTCTATTCGGAGTTGGGATACGTTAGAATCGATGCCAAAACCGCAGATAAAAAATGCCTGAAGCAAAAACTCGAAAAAAGGTTTGCCGAGGCCTCCTGGAAAATCCTCAACAAAGAATCAACCTCAAAGACGGATAAAATAAAATCCTGTAAATATTACTGCCAGACTTCTGAAGGCAAAGAATTTACATTGGAATTCTTCACCGAAAAAAATCAGGATTTAAGAATCTACATCAAAACCACCGAGGAAAACAACGAACTCCAGGGCCTGATAACAAGCCGAATAGGCCTATGGGCAACTGAAATTATAAACTGAAAAAATCTTACACTTTTTAACCTCGACGCCCTATACTGCGCATCCCGCACCTCCGCCGATTCTTTATCTCGCCGTTTATATTGAAAAGCGACCATGTCTCCGAACACTTGTAAGCTATGTGGCCAGTCTATACACTCCGCCGGGGGTTCCTCTTACCGGCTCCGCCGGGGGTTTTTGTTGCAATCCGCCGGTTATTTTACCCCGAATCCAACGTGGTTCGGGGGACCCAATGTGGTACGGGGCACTTTAACAAAATCAATTCACCCCACCATTTTAACAATTGCCGATTCTCAATTTACAAAACCACAACTGCTTTTTTTCAAAACACAAAGATGTTGTCCCTTCACAGTCGCTCAAAGTTGCTCGACCTATTATACCCATAGACAAATCCAGGCCAACCCATTGTAAATTAATTTTCACCCGCATAATATAATCACCGTGCCCTCCGCCAACAACACTAATCTCTAATCCAAAGAAATCCTTGTAGCTTTGGCCAAATCAATCAGGAAAGCATATGTAAATGCTGTCTCGCGATATCTTTTGTAACGTCCTGATACGCCGCCGTGTCCCGCTTCCATATTGGTCCGCAGAAGTAGTTTATTGGTGTCGGTTTTCATGGCCCTTAGTTTTGCGACCCACTTGGCAGGCTCCCAGTACTGAACCTGTGAGTCATGCAGGCTCGTAAGGACCAGCAGATTGGGATAGTCTTTCTCCTGCACATTATCATAAGGAGAATAGGACAGAATATAGTCGTAATACTCTTTGACGTTCGGATTGCCCCATTCGTCATACTCATTGACCGTCAATGGAATGCTGTCATCGAGCATTGTCGTAACCACATCGACAAAAGGAACACTGGCGATGGCGCCTGCGAATAAGTCCGGTTGCATATTAATGACCGCTCCGATAAGCAGCCCTCCGGCACTGCCTCCTCTAATGAAGAGTTTGTTGCTGTTTGTGTATCGCTTCTCTATAAGGTGAATGCCGCAGTCGATGAAATCCCTGAACGTGTTTTTCTTGTTGAACAACTTGCCGTCTTCATACCACTGTCGCCCCATTTCCTCTCCGCCTCGGATGTGGGCTGTCGCGTAAATAAAGCCGCGGTCGAGAAGGCTGATTCGATACGGGTCGAATCCGGCATCTATACTTGAACCGTAGGAACCGTATCCATATAGCAGTACCGGATTGGTTCCGTCCTGTTGGAGCCCTTTTCTGTAAACAAGGGATATCGGTACTCTTGTTCCGTCTCTCGCTTCGGCGTAGATTCTTTCGCATTGATAATTTTCAGTCTCGAAGCCTGCCAATACTTCCTGCTGTTTTAAAAGCTTCTTTTCTTTCGTAGCCATGTCATAGTCGTAAATGGAATAAGGTGTTGTCATCGAGGTATAGCCGTAGCGAAGCAGTGAGGTTTCATAATCGTAATTGTTTATCGGCCATGCTGAATAAGCCGGTTCCTCAAAATTTAGATAATGCTCTTCCGCTGACGACCACGGCTTAATCCGGATGTGTATAAGGCCGTCTTTTCGTTCTGTTACCACTAAATATTCACTGAATATCTCGGTACCTTCAAGCAGAACATCATCCCGATGAGAAATTACATCCTCCCAGTTTTCCTGCCCAGTGGCGCCGAGAGGCGTTTTGACCAGCTTGAAGTTTTTCGCCCTGTCATTGGTTCGAATATAAAAGTGCTCTTTGTAGTGGTCCACAAAGTACTCGTGGTCTCTCCTTCTCGGCAGGAAGACTTGAAAGGTTCCCTCCGCGTCGTCGGCGTCCAGATACCGGTATTCTGTGCTCAAGGTGTGGCTGGACACAATCATGATGTATTTCTTGGATTTGGTTTTGAACACATAGCAGGTAAACGTCTCATCTGTTTCCTCATAGACCAGCTCATCTTCCGAAGTATCACTGCCCAGCACATGCTTATACACTTGATAAGGCCGAAGCGTTACCGGGTTCTGACGTGTGTAGAACAGAGTCTGGTTGTCGTTTGCCCATGCAATGTTGCCGGTAACTTTTTCGATTTTGTCCTTAAGTTGCTCACCGGTCATGAGGTTCTTAAAATGAATGCTGTAAATCCTCCGCCCCATCGTGTCCGCAGAATATGCCAGCAGGTCCTGATTATAGCTTACGGCCCTGCTCGACACTGCGAAAAACTTGTGTCCCTTGGCCAGTTTGTTGACCTCGAGCATTATTTGCTCCGGACCTTCAAGCGTTCCTTCTTTGCGGCAGTAAATCGGGTATTCTTTCCCCTCTTGGGTTCGGCTGTAATAGAAATAGTCGTCCCTTTTATAAGGCACCGACATATCCGTCTGCTTAATCCGCTCCATAAATTCCTGAAAGAGTATTTCCTGCAGCTTGGCGGTATGGGCCGTTTCTGCTTCAGTGTATTTGTTCTCTGCCTCAAGATATGCGATGACTTTCGGGTTGTCTCTTTCTTTGAGCCAGTAGTAATCGTCGATCCGAACATGTTCGTGCGTTTCAAGTCTTTTGGCAATCTTCTCGGCAACCGGCGGCTCAACCGATTTTGTGTCACACCCCATCAAGGCTGTTAAAACAAAAAGAACTGAAACCGAAACTGTTACCTGAATAGCTTTTCTAAGAAGTTTCATAAAAAAATCCTTCAATAACATTTAATGGAATTTCCATTTAAACTTTCAAGAACGTAATTTTCCCTGTACGACATCGATACTCTTACCAAAATAACTTTGAACAACCAAGAATTTTCTTGGAAATTCAATCCACTTGCAAACGTATGTTCAATCCGATGCCCCCCTATTTTTAACACCATACCCCCCTTTTTCTTCACGTTACCCGTTCCACTGACCCCCGGTTCCCCGCTGTTGCCACCTTCAGTTCGGGCTGCTCTTTTCTTCTCCGGTGTTGCGCACCTGCGAAAAACCTTATAATACTCATCTTTACCTAAAGAAGAATTTATTTCTTATAAAGATGGTCAAGTATCTTTGTTGACAGTGTCATTGTAAATTCCCCGCCTGCATCTGCTGCTCCGCCCATTTTATAAGCAATAGCTTCATATAAACCTTCCCCGTCTTTTTCGCTGCCCACGATAAACTTGCCATAGCAGTTATACCTGACATAAAAAGCTGCAACTCCCTCTTTGTTGCTCTTCTCGGTATGTACTCGCCCAACCTTTTTATACCAGTGTTCGACCGCTATACCTTCGAGAGGTTTTCCTACGCTATCAACAACTTTCACAAAAACCTTCGGCGCGACTTTAAGCTCGCCGACTCCCAAATCAAGCGTCTGGCCCTGTTTGAGCTTGGGAATCTGACCGGAAAAGTAAGTGTCCCATTTAATAGCAGTATTGAAACATTTATCAATTCGCAGCTTCAAATCCATTCCTGCCGGTACATTAATTATACATCCTCTTTTCGAATACATTTCTTCCTGGTATGTAAAATCGCAAAAAACTTCTGTATAGACTTCATAAAAGCTTGGCACCCTGTTGGGGTCCTCCCGCGGCTCCTCGAATGGTTCGTTAAGCCACACTATATCCTCGTTTGGGTCGAATGTATCTGGCGTGCCCGCCCAGGTTGGTTCATAAGTTCGGTAAATCCTTACCGGTATACCAAAAAAAGAAAAACTGTTCGTGGTCAAAGCATCATAAACCATATAAAACAGGATTGCTTTTACGTTCATGCTGCTTTCACCATACGACCGCTCCAATTCAAAATCCTCATTCGTATCTGTAACATTTAACTCTTCCATGTGGCCGCTTTCTCCATACCATACCTCAGCCCCAGGCCTGCCAGCCCACTCCGGAAGATTGTTTACATCGATTATCCACGAAGCGAAGACGTTAAAACCTTTCCCTTTCGGAACAAGGTCCACTAACACTTTCGCCGATGGAAACAATGGTATCACAGGCAATGTATAATGATTCTCCGAGTCCGGCGATAAGAACTGCCTCAGCAGCTCGACACCAAGGTAATCCTCTTCAAAGACTAAAAATGAATAAAATGTGCCGCCGGCTTCAACGCGCATCTCGAATTTTCCCTCCGAATTCGTCCGCACTCCTTTTGAAAAATCACAGAACCGTCCCACTGGTAAAAGGATTCCGTATTCTTCGGGAAAATCCTTTTCATCAGCATGCGTTGCGAAGCCATCTTCATCAATCTCTCCACCAATTTGGAATTTGTCGAATAATTTTTTATCGACAGAAAAAGCGTCACCAAGACTGTGCAGTCGTCCCCATTGTTCCGTTGTGATATATGAGAAGTTTTTACCGTATCCCCCTACGTATCCTTTCTTTGCTATCACAAAAGCCCCTTTTATCGGCTCTTTAGTGACACCATTAACTACCTTCCCAGAATATACTATCTCATCCTTAAACTCGAAAATCAGCTCTTCCGGACTGTCTTTTGTTACCTCCAAACGCTTGAATTCAAAATCGCCGTATGATTCTGCTTTATAAAAGCCGGCCGGAAAATATCCACCCTCACTCCAGTCCTTGTATTCGTATATCACGCTCCCGCCCTCCTCTCGGTAAACAACCAACCTTATATGTTTAAGCCTCTCGAAATCACTAATCGGCCCGTCTTTATCACGGAATACAAAAGTATGATAGTAGCCGTAATCATTCAGTTTAATCGTATGTTCCGAACCGTTTGTTATCTTTCCGTCATACCGCATCAGCCCGAGTTCTTTGGGAGCTTCGGCCTCTATAAAATATTCCGACTTCATCGGTATATATTCATTATTCTCCGTTGGCAGGTAGAACTCGAAAAAGCCTTCTTCATCCGTTAAAATCTCGTATCTGTTATTGCCTCCGCCGCCACCCCGGATTATCTCTCCATCCGGTCGACGTACTGCATTGCTTTTTATAGAAACATCACTGATAGGTTGATTTGTATCATCCACAACAATACCGAATATAGATGCCTCATATCCTTTTGTACCCTCACTCATCCAGGGCATCCTGAGAGTCTTGGTACTCTCACTGAAAAATAATCTATGGAAATCCAGTGCTTCTGAATCTGTCTCGAAGTAACCATAATTTCCCGGCCGGGAAACCTGAACATAAAAGCGGTCTAATTCGCCGTTTGTTGAAGGCCCCTTGAAAACTCCCGTTTCATCCAGTTCCACTTCTCTGACTAAAATTCGACTCTCTTTACCCAGCTCTTTCGAAAAAAGAAATATCTTCACAATACCCCCTGAAAGTGGTTTCCCGATGGCATCTTGAAAATTTATTGTGTAAGGAAATGAACCGCCGCCCGATAGCTTGAACGTAAGCCCTTTCTTGTACCTGCTCGCATATATATAATCATAAATGTATTTTCTAACGTTCTCATCATCCTGGCTCTCTCTGAGTGCTACAACAAATGAATCTTCACTGACATCATCAAAATCCAGTATTATCTCATTGCCTTCTAACTGTACGTACCTCTCTTTATATTCCGTTCTGTCCTCTTCCCAGTTGTCATAAATCCTCACAACCGCCTCTTTGCCGTCCAGTAATTCATTCCTCTTTTTTATCAGTAAATCTCTTATTTTCTTGCTTTCTCTTCTCATTGCTTCGAAATCTTCAGGAAGCCCGCGCGCAAATTCCGTTATCTGTTTTTCCTCTGGTCCGCCGCTGACTTCTGCTCCACCGGCGGAAAAAGACATGCTCACAAACATCAGCGCTGCTAAAAGTAAAAGTATAATTATTTTTTTCATAGTATCTCGCCTGTTTTGATTGTAGGGTTTTTCATATTTTGCCATTCTGCTCTCAAAGTCCGCATAGCAAGGTAATCAAATCCTCACTAAATTGACTCCTCAAGTTTGTACTATTATATTACTTGAGAAACCAACTTTTTTCAACATATATATCCTGACAAGCTCTGTCGCCTTTTATCCCCTCTTACCTTTTCACTTTTTACTTTCCTAAATACCCCATCTTACCCATTTTAACATTTTAGCCGCCATCCACCATCAACTGCGACCCGAACTATTCGCGATAAGCCCCGCGCACCAGGAAATCGCCCGATCTTGAGAACACCACACAATAAAGCACATCTTTTTGCATCATTTTTTTCAATTTTTCGTCTTTTCTTTCGTTTTTTCCTCTTTTCTTTGTCATTTTGTAACTTTTTTTTCAAAAAATTTACCTTACTTTCCTGCATTCAACTCACCCCTGTTGCTGCTAAAAATCGTACCGATTGCGCAAGTATCTTGTCGAAAAAAACAGTCTTTTTAAAAAATTTTTAACTCTTTTCCAAATTAACACTTACAAACTTTCATCCCCTCGAAATTGCACATTTTTTCGTACCAAACGCGCAAGTTCGTCTAATTACAGGGAGGCAAATTTTACCTCCCACTTGAAAAAATATAATTTCATAGGGCTTATAATGACCATCGAAATTCATACTACAAATTACGAAGTGAAACTACGAACTCCGAACGCCAAACTACGAACTGCTTTTATACAAAACAAACCCAATTTTTCAAATAGTCCAATGAACGTAAACTTCCTTTTGACAAACTCTTACAAACGAAAACCGCCCCTTAAAACTCCGCCGAAGCAAACCCAATTCAAACCCAATCAAACCCAAACAAAGCCAAACCAACCCCCATTTTTAACCCAGAATCAAACCCCACAAAAACCCTGTTTTTTATTATGGTTCAAAATCTTCGTATGGTCCCAGCCACCCCGTACCAACATTCTCCCAGTCCGGCTTCGGCGCAAATATGTCATAATTTTTATGCCATTTCAGGTTCCAAAGCTCTTTAAGCCCAACTTTTCTAACTGTATAGCTCACAAAAAGGCAGTTTACGCCCCCGTTATGCCGGTCTATACAGAAAACCCCCATCCCACCGTGCGATGGGCCGCCCGAGGACGGCGACCAAATTGCCCCTTCGTATTCTGGCGGCTCGTCCGTCTCCGACGGCGGAGAGCATATCCAAACCGCATCAAGAAAAAGCGGCACCTTGTCCGCACCTTTAATATCATCGCGCCGCCAAAACCAAAGTTCTGTTTCCGGCCGACCAATAATACCCTGGTCCGGCCGGTTGTTAATCCACGTATTTATACCGTAACTGCCGTAATCTCCATCGCCGCGCAGACCCCATGGCTCATAAGTAGAGCCGCTGTTTTTTCGTTCTTCGGGTTTCTTCGCCGCCTCCGGACAGCAGGTTATACCCCCTTTCGGCTCTACGTACCGGCGCAGCGAATCCGTCCAGTTTTGCCCTACGGTATGGCTGCCCATAAAAGAACCGTCATTATCCCCCGTGTACATCGAAAAGAAAGAACCCCATTGTTTCAGGTTTGCCTGACATATAGTATCCTTTGCCTGCCTCCTAACCCTCGCAAGCGCCGGCATCAATATCGACATCAATAGCGCTATGATAGCTATTACAACCAAAAGCTCAATTAGCGTAAATCCCCTCAAAACCCTTATTTTTCGACAACAGCCCCGTTTTGTAATCTTTATCTCCTGTGTGGCAAGCTCTCTCCTTTTGTCCATAAAACAATCCTCCTTTTTACTAACACCTCTATACACAACAACTCTCTTTTTTAATAGCACTTCAGGCCTTTTAGATAATAAGTGCAAACCAACTGTCTAACTTAATCGCCAATCTCAGGAAATAACGCTTTCTTTTATAGCCAGCAATTCTTTCATTACCTCGGCAAGTGAACCGCTGTAACTTTTCAAGCCGAAGGCATCGTGCAGTTTCTTATAAAGAGCATAAAGCCGTTGATAGACTTTATGGTTCTGGCTGATTGGCTTATAAATAACCTCTTTCACGCCGCACATAGCTTCCTGAGCTTCTGCGAAATTATCGTATCCACCCCCAGCCACCGCAGCAGCTATTGCCGCTCCCAGGGCGCAGCTTTGTGCAGAACGGGAAATCTTCATCTCTCTGCCGGTCACATCAGCGTAAATCTGCATCAGTAAGGGATTTTTTTCGGCAATCCCGCCGCAATTTATGACCTCCGAGACCTTAGCTCCGTATTCTTCGAACCTGTTAATAATCGTAAGAGATCCAAAAGCCGTTGCCTCAATCAATGCCCGATAAATCTCTTCCGGCCTTGTATGTAGGGTTTGGCCTGCAAGCAATCCTGTAAGTCTCTGGTCGGCTAAAATGTTTCTGTTACCATTATTCCAGTCCAGAGCCAAAAGACCGGACTGTCCCGGCTTTAGCAAAGAAGCTTTTTGGGTTAATGCCTCGTGCGAGCCGGCTTTTTCTCCGCCGGGCTGAACATAATTTACAAACCAGTTAAAAAGGTCGCCCACCGCCGACTGGCCCGCTTCCAGACCGAAGAAACCCGGCAAAATCGAACCATCCACTATTCCACATATCCCCGGTATATCCTGTATTGATTTTGCCACAAGCATATCACAAGTGCTTGTTCCAATTATCTTTATAAGTCTGCCCGGTGCAATGCCAGAACCGACAGCGCCCGAATGAGCATCTATTATTCCCACTGCCACAACAATGCCGGATGGTAATCCGAGTTTGTCGGCCCACTGCTCCGAGAGTCGGCCCGCTGCTGTGTCGGCAGTATAGGTTACTTCGTAAAGCCGGTCGCGAAGCTCGCCGAGAGCAGGGTCAAGTTCTTTGAGAAACTCTTTGGCTGGCAAGCCTCCCCATTGGCTGTTGAACATGGCTTTGTGGCCGGCTGCACATCGGCCGCGCTTCATTAAATCGGGCTTTGTCATACCGGTCAAAACCGCTGGTATATAATCACAGCATTCCAGCCAGCTATAGGCAGCTTCAAAAACCTCGGAGTCTGCTCGCAGGCAATGAAAGATTTTGCTGAAAAACCATTCCGACGAGTACGTTCCGCCGCACTTGGCCAGATATTCGGGATGCTGTTTTGCCGCAAGTTCGGTAATCTCCGCCGCTTCAGCATGGGAGGTATGGTCCTTCCAAAGCCAGACGCAGGCATTTGGGTTATTTTTGAATTCTTCCAGCATACAAAGAGGAGTGCCATTTTTATCGACCGGCAGCGGTGTCGAACCGGTGGTGTCAACTCCAATGCCGATGATATCATCCGTTTTGAAGTCTTTGTCCGCCTTTTGTGCTTCGGCGACCGCCCCCTTTACCGTAATTTCAATTCCTTTTATATAGTCGGCGGGATTTTGTCTGGCAAGATTGTGGTTGTTACTATCAAGTATTATTCCTTTGTCGCCTGTTTCATATTCATATACGGCTGTGGAAACCTCGGTCCCGTCGGCAATATCCACGATTACACATCGCAGCGAATTCGTTCCGTAATCAAGGCCTATTGTGTAAGCCATAAACTAAAGCCTTTAATAAATCTTACTTTTTCAATTGTTTATAAGCGTCTTCACCACCGTTTAATAAGTGTACCAGCGGCTGGGGTCTGTCTACGCCTTCGATAAATTTCGGTCGAGCGGCCCATGGTGTAACACTCAATACGCCGGTCAAATCCATCCAGTACTGCAGGCGGGCAACCGGCAAGTTCCATGTCATATGAAGGTGGTTGGCAGGGGGGTACTGCTTGTACTCGACCATGCTGGCATATTTCGGCACAACAAAAGTATGAGGCCAGGTAACGTCAGAGAGGTTGCAAATCGCATCTGCCAGATTATCCGGCAGATGTGTTGTATGGGCCTGGTCCCATATCAGGCTGAACATCCCTGTAATGCTGCTGTAAGCCATTCGCCCTGCTATGCCCTCGATGCCGCCGGGTGTTCGGAATGTTACCGAATTTCCACCGCCCGGGAAATATTCCTCATTGGCTAAAGGCATACCGACGCCGCTCATAATCGTTTTTATAGACGCCCCGGGCTCGGCTGCCCAGTCAAAAGCTGCGCTTCCTGAATTGTTTCCATCGACGAGACCTTTGGTAAACCAGTCAGCTTTTTTATCCAGCTTTTTGACGCCGATTTTTTCAGCCAGCTCTTTGATTTCCCAGCCTTCCCATACTTTCCTGAAATCCATAAACAAGGGTGGATTGCCGCCGCTAAGATAAGTCATAAACAGCATAGTCAAAAGTCCCTGCACGTCTGCTTCGGTAGCGTAGGGCAGCGGGGCCTTTCGGCCGTTATGGTCGAAGGTACTGTTGAATAAAGATTCCATAGTGTCGGCTACGGGTAACGGGATGCCCCGCTTGTCGCTGCCCCATTCGAGCTGGCTCATAAAGCCGCCGCCAACCGCTTTCAACTGTGCCATCAGGTCACGAATTATCAAATACATCGCCAGGCTCATATCGAATCGCCGGCTGTCAGCGTCATCGCGAAGTTCGAGCCTTTTGCCGATATGTCTGTTAATCCAGCCGCGCAGAGCCTTAAGCTCTTTTTCATCATAAGCTTTTCTATTCAGCATATCAGCCAGAAGCTTCATATCCAGCCGTGTTATTTCCAGGCCGAAAGTATTCCTCGTCGCCGGTATATGCGCCAGGGCGGTTTCCATTCCCATCGAGTCGTGGCCGAAAATAACAACTCTGCGGCCTCGCAGCCCCACGGCGGTAACAGCCCCATAGCACCAGTCAATCAGTGCCTCTATCGTCGCTTTGCTTATCTTCGGGGATATTCCGGTATCGGCCCAGTTGCCCACATTTAGCGTAACGAGTCGGCCGTACTGGCTGATTGCCCCGCTGGTTGCGTGTGCATAGACTACCCCGGGTTTTGGAGCGCTGTTGCCGCAGGTTATATTTATTGGCGTATTCGGAGGAAACTGCTGCAATAGCGATATAGTGGTAAGCTGTGGAAAAGCCCAGGTGTCCGGCACACATACTATAATATCTACGCCGGCTTTGCGAAACTGCTGGGCTACAACATCAGCCTGCGGCTCGCCATCAACCAGTATATCAGAGTAAACCACAGGTACCGACGTTTTATCAGGTAAAACTACCGAGCCGCTTATACTGTCAGCAACCAGTTTGACTATATTTTGACAGCGGTTTCGACTTAATCGGTCGATTCGTGGGTCACCGGCACTAAAAACTCCAATAACAGGTATCTTTGGGACGGCTTTTTTTATGGCAGGCAAACGAACGGCGGTTATTTTCTTAGCCATGACTAATACTCCATATTTTCTGTTCAACTTATGGTTTCTTATGTCCCAATATACTACATTTTTTCACCGGATACAAAGATAAACCCAAAAAACACGTGCTAAACAGCTTAAAAAGGGTATAATGCCAAACCGAATTGGTTAATAACCGAGGATTGAATCTGTGACACAAAGACAAAAACACCTGCTTAAAATGGACCGGATTTGCAAGGCCTTTTCCGGCGTACAGGTGCTCAGTGACGTCGGCTTTGACCTGTACTCCGGTGAGGTTCACGTACTTGCCGGCGAGAACGGCGCGGGCAAAAGCACGCTGATTAAAATTCTCGGCGGTGTTTATGACGATTTCACCGGTCAAATCAACTTAGGCCCCGAGCCAGTCAGGTTCAAGTCTGTCAACGAGGCATTTGCCAAGGGTATTTCAATTATCCATCAGGAGCTTTCACTTGTTGGCCCGATGAGCGTGGCTGAAAATATCTTTCTCGGCAGAGAAAAAACTCGCGGCATGTTGCTCGATAAGACATCGATGGCAAAACAAGCCCACAAACGTCTTGTAAGCCTGGGTTTGGACATAGATGTATCCCGGCCGGTAGCTGATTTCCCTCTCGGCACCCAACAAATGATAGAGATATGTAAAGCCCTGGCCCTTGACTGCCGTATCATCGTAATGGACGAGCCTACAAGCGCACTGACTGAGCCGGAAGTAGAAAAGCTATTCGGTATAATCGAGAAACTAAAAAACCAGGGCTGCGGTATTATCTATATAACGCACAAGATGGAGGAAATTTACCGGCTCGCTGACAGAATTACCGTTCTGCGGGACGGCAGACACATCGCCACAGCCGCCGCTGCAGGACTTGATAAAGAAAAATTAATCCAGTGGATGGTCGGGCGGGAACTAAATCAACAGTTCCCTCGACATTTGGCAAAAACCGGCGAGGTAAGGCTTGAAGTTCGTAATTTCTGCATTCGCGACAGTAGCAGAAAAGGCCGACACAAAGTTGACAACGTTTCTTTTCGTGTCAGGGCGGGTGAGATTTTAGGTATTGCCGGCCTTGCCGGCTCAGGGCGAAGCCAGTTACTTGGCGGTATCTTCGGGACTTATGGCAAATCGGTCACCGGCCGGATTAAAATTGACGGCAAACAATTCAGGCCTGTCTGTCCGAAAAAGGCCGTTAAAGCCGGAATTGCATTGCTGACCAACGACCGCAAGGAAAACGGTCTTGTGATGGAAATGAATATTGTTCAAAACACTACCCTTGCATCTTTGAGCGGATTTTCGCCGGGCGGGTGGTTAAGGCCGAAAAGCGAAACCGCCGCCGCTGCGAAACAGGCACAATCACTCCAGCTAAAAGCGGCGTCTCTGGATCAGCCGGTCGAGTCGCTTTCAGGAGGAAACCAGCAAAAAGTAGTTATAGCTAAATGGATTCAGACCAACCCTGCAATTTTGCTGCTCGATGAACCCACGCGCGGAGTCGATGTCGGCGCAAAACACGAAATATACCAGCTTATGAACGCCTGGAGCCAAAAGGGCATCGCAATAGTGCTGATTACATCGGAAATGCCTGAACTTTTGGCTATGAGCGACAGGATTATAGTTATGCACAGGGGCAGAATAACCGCCGAATTCTCCCGCGAGAGTGCTACACAGGAAAAAATTCTGGCTGCGGCTATGGGAGAGAAGGTGCCGGCTTGATTTACGAAAACGCACAATCCAAAATACGCATTGCCCGCTGGCTTTATTCGCCTACGGCCCGGGCCCTGGGGGCATTGGTTGTTGTCTTTGTGCTCGGCCTTGCCTTCAACGCCGATGGCGCATTTTTCAACTGGTCGACGCATCGTGATATGTTAAGGGCGGTTTCTGTTTACGGTATCCTGGCCTGCGGGATGACTCTGGTTATTATTACCGGCGGTATCGATTTGTCGGTAGGCAGTATCCTGGCTTTGACCGCTGTTTCATTTAGCCTTTTAACCATTCACCGGGGAATCTCGGCGCCGCTGGCTATAGTATTGTGTCTGCTTATCGGCGCCGCCTGCGGGGTGGGCTCGGGGCTGCTTATCGCCCGATTCAGCATCCAGCCGTTTATTGCAACGCTGGCGATGATGGTCTTTGCCCGCGGCCTCGGAAAGTTAATCTCCGGCGGCCAGAAAATCTCAACCGCCGTTCAGCTTCCCGACGGCAACTACAGCTACGTGGAAGCGCCGCAGATTTTCACCTTCTTGAATTCCAAGGTCGCCGGTGACAATATATCCGTCGTAACACTCGTTTTCCTGGTCTGTCTTATCATAAGCTGGATTTTACTCACGAAGCTGCGTCCCGGCAGGTATATATACGCCATTGGCGGCAACGAAGCCGCCGCCAGGCTCTCCGGCGTTCCTGTATCGGCTGTAAAGACCCTCGCTTACGGCCTCAGCGGCCTGTTTTGCGCAATAGCTGGTATCTGCCAGGCCTCTCAGGAATTGCAGGGCGACCCGGAAGCCGGAGTCGCATATGAGCTTTCGGCAATAGCAATGGTGGTCATCGGAGGTACGAGCCTTCGCGGCGGCAGGGGAGGGATATGGCTTACGCTGCTCGGCGTTCTGACAATAGGATACCTCGAAAAAATCCTCAGCATAAACGCCGTGGGAGAAGATAAACGATTGATGCTGACAGGAGCTATAATCATAGCGGCTGTCCTGTTCCAGAAAACTCGAAAATAAAGGGCACAAAAAATGAAAAAAATCAAAGGATTGTTGATTATGTCAGCCGTTATGGCTGTGATTATCAGCGGATGCGGTAAAAAAGAAAAGTCGGAAACCGAAGCCAAATGGACCATAGGAATGAGCCAGTGCAATCTGGGTGAGCCTTGGCGCGTACAAATGAATGCCGATATAAAAAAGGCAGCCGATGCTCACACCGAGTTAAAGGTCATATTCAAAGATGCGCAGAACGATACATTGAAGCAGCGGGCACAAACCGAGGAATTTATAAGCGCCGGCGCAGACCTTATCATTATCTCCCCTAAAGAGGCCGCCCCTCTAACCCCTGTTGTGGCCCAGGCATACCAGAAGGGCATACCTGTCATAGTTTTGGACCGCCGGGTGCTCGGCGACCAATACACTTGCTTTATCGGCGCCGACAATAAAAAAATCGGCAAAGCCGCCGGCAAATGGATAGCCCAACTGCTCGCAAATGAGGGAAAAGTCGTTGAGCTTATGGGCCTGATGACCTCCACGCCCGGCCAGGACCGCAATTCAGGTTTTCGCGAAGGTATCGAGGGTACTGGCATAGAAATTATTTTCGAAGCTGATATGAAATGGCTCGAGCCGAATGCCAGAAGAGAAATGGAATCGGCTTTAGCACGTTTCGATGAGATAGACCTGGTTTATGCTCATAACGACCCTGGAGCACACGGCGCTTATCTGGCCGCTCAGGCAGCAGGGCGGGAAAAAGATATCAAGTTTGTGGGGATAGACGCTCTGCCGCAGGAAGGTCAGATTTATGTCAAACAGGGAGTATTAGAGGCCAGCTTCGAATATCCTACCGGGGGAAAAGAAGCCGTCGAAATTGCCCTGGAAATTCTAAACGGAAAAGAGGTGCAGAAAGAAATTACTCTCTCTTCGCGTGTATTCACAAAGGAAAATATCGAACAGGGCGGCCAGCTTCTGTCTCAGCAATAAAATATCGTACCTGAGATTTGTTATGCAGGCATTTTCGATTTGAACTCAGCCAGCGAACGCCTAATCGTTTCGACATCGCCGGGCTTTTGTTCCGCCTCCACTACTTTCAGAGGGGCCGACATTCCTAAAACAGGTGTGTATCCGTTTGCACTTATTGCTTCCTGGTACTTCGGTCCGGTTTCATAATTAACCCCGCCTGTAGGCATAATGATTCGCCCGTTGTGTCTGTTACGAACATACGGCGCCAGCAGGCCTTTTACACCGCTCGGCCCGTGCGTATTGGCTGGAAAAACCTTGATGGCGTCCGGCTCCAGACCGTCCGACCTTTCGATAAAATACTGCATCTCCGTCGGAGTAAATATGGCAGGTGCGCTAAAAACATTCGCCTCCTGACAAATCTTCACAAAATCCTTACCTTCCCCGTAACCGCCCATCACGTTACCCGGCGCAACTATCATATCAAAGCCCATCTCAAGGGCAGCTTCCAACTCAGCAGGATTTATTACACTGCCGACACCCAATATAAACGGATTATCTTCGGGACATTCGGCTCTTTTTGCCGTCAACTCCTGCATGGCTTCCGCAAGAATAGCTTTATCAATGCGAAAAGTACACTCCGCCAGGAAACCAGCCTGGTAAACCTCCCACATCGTCGTAATCATATGTTCGGGATTCTTGACATGTTTTTTATTCATCACAACAACTACACCGCTCTTGCGCATAGCTTTATCAACCCGGCTTCTGTCTCTTTTATATTCAGCCATCTGCCAATCTCCAAAATTACCTGTTAATCATTTATCTCGTAGCCTTTACACCACCGCCGGATGCGGCCCTTTTAACCTCGGCCAGCAGCAGATTTTCTTCTATCATCGTAATATCACCCGGCGTCTCCTGAACCAGTGCGCCGTGAGCGGCGCCCCACTGAACAGCCGTTTCGAGGTCATTGCCTTTAAGAATCGCCGCTGTAACGCCGGAGGTAAAAGAGTCGCCTCCGCCGGTCCTGTCCCTGATTGGAATATTCTCTCTCAGCGGCGCTACGTGGAACTTCCCGGCTGCAACGTCATAAAGAACGGCGCCCCAGCTTATCATATCGGCGTTATGCGCCCCTCGCCACTGGGTACCAATCAGGCTCAGATTAGGGAAATCACCGGCCACCTTGATGACCGTTTCCTTGTAAGCATCAAGCCACTTCTCAAAGGCAGCGCCTTTGGCGACTTTGGTTTCATAGCCGAGAGCGTCGCTTATGTCCGAATCGTTGCCTACCAGAAAACCAAGATAAGGAGCGATTTTCTGATTGATTTGTCTCGCCCTGTTCTTGTCCGGCTCGACTTTCGACCTGTAGTTCAAATCAGCCGCTACAAAAGTGCCATGTTCATTGGCTTTTTTGACCGCCTCCAAAGCTACTTCCGATGAAGTCGGCGATATCAGGGTGCAAATGCCCCCGGTATTAAATACACGCACGCCTTCTTCACCGAATATCCGCTCCCAGTCAATATCGCCCGCCCTCAATTCTCTCACCGCCGAATGTGCCCTGTAGTAGCACGTATTAGAAGGTATAACACCCTTTCCTGTGAACGTGAAATTAATGCCGTTAGTCAGTGTACCCTTCTGGTCGGTCGATAGTCTTGAACCGTCGTTTTTGGTGTTGAACCAGATGATTTTGCTCACATCGACCCCGGCGGTCCTGAGCTGGTTTCTGATATTCCTGCCGACCTCGTCATCTACCAAAGCTGTAACAACCGCCGACCGCAGCCCAAACGTGTGGGCTAACCCACAGGAAACATTAGTTTCGCCGCCGCCCTGAAATACCCTCATCTGGTTCGCCCTCGCAGTAGGCGTATCCATAGGGTCCAGCCGCAGCATTACCTCACCCAGCGAGACTCCGTCATAACGGCACGATTCGCCCGATTTGATTTCTCCAACCTTAACCACCTTCGCAGCCATTTCGTTTCACTCCTCGAATTTTAATACTTTATTAATTACTGTCATTTCGTCAAACGAGATTTTCTGTTCCCGTTTGTATCATTTCGATGTTTTTATTCGGACATCGCCATATACACATACCGCACCCCACACATTGTTCCTCGTCGATTATCATCCTGCCGTTTGCATCCATCTCATAGCTGAACATTTTGCAAATGTCCTTGCATATCTCACAGCCTGCCCCGCAACCGCACGCCAGACACCTCGAAGCTTCAGCCACCGCCTGCTCAAGCGTCAATGTTTTGGTGTAATCATCGAAGTTTTGCTTACGCTTATCGCCGGCTATATAATCCAGCTTTGGTCGCCACGCACGTGCCTTATCACCTGTTCGAGCAAGCACCTGCTCCTTATCAGCCATAACCTTGGGAAGGTCGTAACGCAAAATGGCATCATCACCGGCAAGCCCGATGTCGATGCTTGCAGCGGCCCTTTTACCGTCGGCTATTGCACTTATTACATTCTTAGGACCGCGGGCACAGTCGCCGCCGGCGTAAACTCCGTCTATGTTGGTCGCTCCGCTTTGCTCATCAACCTTTATAGTGCCCCATCGTGTAAGTTCCATATCCTGTCTGATACCTGCGGCAACATTCTGACTGACTGCCGAAATAATCGTATCAAGCTCAAGGTCAAACTCGGTCCCCGGAACCTCTTCAGGCCTTCGTCTGCTGGATGCGTCCTCTTCTCCGAGCACGTAGTTCAACAGTCTCAGCTTCTCAACTTTTCCATTACCAAGGACCTCCTGCGGCGAAACAAGATACATAATCTTTACGCCTTCTTCCTCGGCCTCGGCGATCTCCTCTGCCGTTGCAGGCATTTCGTCTTTTGTCCGGCGATAAAGAATAAAGACTTCTTCTGCGCCGAGACGAACTGCCGTACGGGCAGTATCAACAGCGGTAAAGC